>JAABUP010001182.1_pt1 | contig 55174 bp, 56 predicted proteins | sample 5559201 | NCBI WGS metagenome assembly JAABUP01 (sample SAMN10711887, study PRJNA513373) | rock metagenome | isolation source: Antarctica rocks | place: Antarctica | reverse complement strand
AAAAATACAGGAAAATGTTTTTCAGCAATATTATCTGAAATGAAACAATGGTTCAATCATTTTTTGATACCATTGTTTCAATCCTATTATTTATACCCTATATCTTGAGTTTTTCAGCAGACCCTATGTAGCAGCTTGCTTACTTTTTGTAACAAAGCCTGTTATAAAAAAGGATGATAATGGATGTCGTAGGCCTGGTCAAACCTTACAACAATATTTTAAATGGACACCCGGAGAAAATAAGCCTCTCATTATGGCTCATCGCATGTCTCCCCTACGTAGAGGATACGCTGATAACGGGTTTGAAACGTTAAAATATACTTACCGATACGCTCCATGTGTCATACAGGAAATGGACGTACGAATGTCGAAAGACAGTGCTTTGCTCTTATTGCATGATTCAACTTTGAATAGAACGACCACCGGAAAAGAAAATTTAAACAAATTTCTTTTAAAGGAAGTCGAACAATTTGAACTCAAAGACGCGTATGGAAATATCCTAAAAGGTCAGCACGTTCCTCTGCTAACTCAAGTGCTTCAGTTTGTTAAGAAAAACAAGATGATAATCGCCTTAGATATGAAACCAGGTACTGATCCCGAACGATTAATGAAAGCAGTGATCGCAACAAAAACCATAAATGATATTTTCGTTATCTGTTATACTGTCAAAGACGCTGTTGCACTCAACAAAAAATACCCAACCCTAATGATGGCTTTAGGTTTTAATAGTTGGGATAATATTAGAGCTATTGAACAGTCGGGTTTGCCGCATCAGAATCTGATCGCATTAACCCCATCTAAGTTACAGGATAAGAATTTTTACGACAAGATACACGATATGGGTATTATGGTTTCCTTTAGTGCCCAGGGTGGCGCGGATATACTGCCAAACAACGAATTAACCGCTTCCTACAAAGGAATATTTTCCAGTGGTGGAGATATTATCTGTACGGATAGTTTGAAACAGGTATTTACCGTTTTTAACTGAACAATAGCGGGTAACCAAATAAATACAATTCATATTATGAAGAACTTTAGTTTATCGGATATTTTTCGAAGAATAATTCTCCTTGCAACGTTAGCATTTACAACTTTTCTGTCGGTTGGGCAAACCAAACAATCTTTACCTCCTTGGAAAAAAGGCGAACTGGATATTTATCAAATCAGTTACGGCTTAGGAAATTCCTGCTACATTATACTTCCGGATGGAACTACTTTGTTAATAGATGCTGGAGCCATCAATGAAAATTACCCAAGGGAAATTCACCCAATAGCACTCCCAAATTCTAACAAATCGGCAGGAACGCATATTGTTAGTTTTATAAAAAGCGTAATGCCTAAAGTAAATCATCAGATTGATTATGCTTTAATAACTCACTTCCATGACGATCATATGGGATTCCCTGGAAAATATAACGCATTGTCTGCCAATGGAACATATCGTTTAACAGGAATTACAGAAGTTGGAGAATCTATTCAAATAAAAAAATTATTAGATCGAGGATGGCCAGATTACAATTATCCACAAAAACTGGATAATGAAATGGTAGATAACTACCGAAAATTCATTGCATATAAACAGGAAACAACCGGCTTGAAAATGGAAAAATTCCGTCCCGGTGTTAAAAACCAAATAAAGCTTTTACGAGATTATAAAAAGTACAATTCCACTTTTTCGATAAGAAACATCGTTGGAAATGGTTTGCTATGGACCGGTGATGGAACAAAGGTACGGTCCCTTTTCCCAGATAGCATACCGGCAAAATACACAAACCAACTTTTTGAAAACGCTTGCAGTAATGCCATAAAGATCAAATATGGAGGATTTAATTATTTTAATGGTGGAGATATTGAAGGAATCGTCATGCCTGGAGTACCTGAATGGCTGGATGTTGAAACTCCTGTTTCAAAGGTACTAGGAAAAATAGATGTTGCAGTAATGGATCATCATGGTTATAAAAATTCGGAAAATGATGTTTTTTTAAGCATAGCAAAGCCGAAGGTTTATATTGTACCTGCATGGGCTTCGGTTCATCCTGATTCAGTTGTATTAAAAAGAGTTATAGCAGATAACGCATATACAAATCCACCTTATGTATTTTCCACATCGTTATTAAAGGAAAACAAGGAAATGAATAAAGATTTATGGCCCAAAGTAACGTCTAAAGAAGGACATATTTTAATACGGGTTGAACCTGGAGGAAAGGTTTTCAATGTATTTGTACTTGATGACCATGATGAATCACACCTCGTTAAGGCAAAATACGGACCTTTCTTTTGCAGATAGACTATAGAATAAGAAAAAATAAATATACCATTTGGGTAAAAAGGGAACTTCGCTGTACTTTTTAAATAATAATCAACAAGCTTTGAGGTAAAATCTTTATCCAAAGCTTGTTGTCGTAAATTTGGGTTGTAATACTTAATTCCTGTCAACTCATTTTAGATTAAGTTTATGAAATTTGAACCATTGCAATTGATGATACAAAAGACATTAATACTATTTGCCGTTCTTTTTTTTTGGTCGCAACTTCTTTTTTCACAGGGTATAACAACAGGATCAATTCAGGGAAGAATAACAGATAGTAATTCAACTACAATAGGACGTTGTGTAGTTATTGCGGTACATATATCTTCTGGTACTAAATATGCCACGATTTCACAAGACGATGGTCGCTTTTCATTGGCTAATGTAAGAGTAGGTGGTCCATATACAATAGTTGTCACCAATATGGGGTTTGAACCTTATGAAATCACCGATGCGCATGTGGGTCTTGGCGAGGTCTTAACGTTAAACATTCAGCTAAAAGATAAGACTTTTCTTTTGCAGGAAGTTGTAATTAAAGTTGATTCAAAAAACAATATATTAAATAGCAAAAAAAATGGGGCTGGAACAGTGATTGACCGGAATTCAATAAATAATTTGCCATCAATTTCAAGAAGTCTTAAAGATTTTACAAGACTTAGCCCACAGGCCGGAGCACAAGGTATGCTGGGTAAGGGGTCAAAAAGCAATTTTATATCTGTCGATGGTGCAGCATTTAATAATTCTTTTGGTTTAGGACTACAAACATCCGACTTACCCGGAGGAAATGTTAACGCTCAACCCATAAGTTTGGACGCTATCGATCAAATTGCTGTAAACCAGTCACCATATAGTGTTAAAGAAGGTGGCTTTACTGGTGCAAGTATCAACATAGTCACTTGGAGCGGAGATAACACGTTCCGAGGTTCAATTTATGACCTATACCGTAACCAGAATCTGGTGGGAAGCAAGGTGAAAGATGTAACTATTGCCAATACTCCATTTCATGAAAACACCATCGGTTTCAGACTTGGTGGGCCGATCATTAAAGACAAACTGTTCTTTTTTACCAATTATGAACAGTTCAGCAATATACAAGCTGGGGCCAATTATGTAGCGGCAACTCCTGGCAATACAGGCTCGAACGTATCTAATTTCAATGCATCGGACCTGAATGCTTTAAGTAATTACCTTCAAACAACGTATCATTATAACCCTGGCGACTATCAGGACTATAATTTGCCAACTCAAAATAAAAAATTCCTGGTGAAACTTGATTGGAACATTGACACCAAAAACAAATTAAGTGTGAGGTATAACCAGCTAACAGCAAGTAATGTTCAAGGAGCTATAAGTACTATATCATCCGCAGGTTTCAGCAATAATGGTTTTCTTCGTCACAATGATATTTATTCTATTACCGGTGAGCTTAATAGTAACCTAAGTAATAAAATCAGCAATAGGGTATTTGCATCATATAATTCTTTACCTGATTACAGGCAACCGCTGGGTGATATTACACCTTATGTGATGATTAGCGATAATGGAAAGACCTACCAATTTGGGACAAGTAACGCAGCAGTTGACAATAACGTTGTTCAGCATATTTTTCAATTACAGGACGATATTACTTTCGCTTTAAGAGGTCATAACTTTTCTGCCGGTGTAAGTTACCAGGGTATGGAGTTTGACAATAACTTTACCTTGAATCCACAGGGAACTTATACTTTTAGTTCATTGGCTAATTTCTATAACAGTTCTCCCGCCGGGACGGTAACGCCAATCGGCCCGAGTACAGGAGCCGGTTTACCTTATCAATATTCATTAAGCTATACTGTCCAGCCCGGAAGGCAGGTTACTTATACGCAAACCAAGGTTTCTATGCTTGGTTTCTATCTTCAAGATGAAGTGTTTCCTATCCCTACTTTAAAATTTACAGGAGGAATCCGGTTTGATGTGATTTCGTTTATAGGAATACCGGCTACCAATACAACTGCCTTAAACTATACGTTTCAGGATGCATATGGAAACCCGGAGCATTACAGTACAGGCACAAGCCCAGGAAATTCGGTTCTTTTCTCACCACGTCTAGGGTTTAACTGGGATCTTATAGGAGACCGCACCCTGCAACTCAGAGGGGGTTCTGGCATCTTTAGCGGAAACATCCCGTTTGTTTATCTAACTAATGCCCGTTCAATGAACGGTCTTAATGAAAACTCTATAGCGGCAACTACTCCAAATACAGCAGCTGCATATCCTTATAATCCTAACCCGCAAGCTTATATTCCGCCTAATAAGTCAGCAGCAGCCCAATCAGAACTGGATTTTGTTTCCAAGGATTTTAAGATGCCGCAAACCTGGAGAAGCACGCTTGCCTTAGACTATAAATTGCCTGCTAATATGGTAGCTACTTTAGAAGGGGTTTACAGTAAGGACTACAACGCGCCATTTTATACAAATGTGAATTTCAATTCAAGCAATACCGCCACTGCAGCAGACGGCAGGCTTGCATACACGAGCAGCACCATCAATCCGAATGTTAACGGAGGCTATTTGTTAAGCAATGTAAACATTGGGCGTCAATTGTTCTTGACCGCCTCATTAAATAAGCAGTTCAGTACAAACTGGATGGCATCTGTTTCCTATAATTATGGTAACTCCAAAGATGCTTTTGACTTCAGGAGCACAACAGCCTCAAGTGCATTTAATGCAACGCCGGTTGTTGGCAATACCAATTTACCAGTATTGGGCTATACAGACTTTGATCTAAGACACAGAGTAGTAGGAAATGCAACTTACCGGTTTAACTACTTCAAAGATAAGATGACATCCAGTTTGGGCATTTTCTTGGAAGTAGCCCAACAAGGCAGGGGGTCTTATACTTATGCTGGTACAGGCGACGTAAACCAGGATAGAATTGTTGGAAACGACCTTATCTTTATACCTAAGGATCAGTCGCAGATCAACTTGGTCGCCTCTCCAACTGCTACAGTTCAGAAGCAATGGAATTCTTTAAATAACTACATCAACAACTCCACGTATTTAAGCAGCCACAGAGGCCAATTTGCGGAGCGCAACGGAGTTTTGTTACCGTGGTATTTTCAGGCGGATCTGAAGTTTGCTCAAGATCTGTCCATCCTATTTGGAAAGGGCAAAAACACATTGGAGATCACTGCCGACATATTGAACGTTACCAACCTTATAGACAAAAATTGGGGTGTACTGAAAACTATGGTCAACCCAACGCCTATAACTGCGTTAAGTCCAACCACCTTTCAGGTTAATCCGGCATTATTAAATATTGGAGAATTTACTGAGGATACGAACTTGAACTCTACCATAAACCCAGCTTCAAGCTCTCGTTACAGAATACAGTTTGGTGTAAGATACTCCTTTAACTAAATAGAAAAGTAAATCGCAAAATACATAAACGGGAAATGAAATTATTAAAACTAACCATTTCAACTGGACAACTTAAGATTTGTTATCGTGATGGACTTCAATTCACACCTTGAGTTGTTAAAGGCCAGTCATCTGTTCGGAATGGTGATGCTGGAAGTTCTGCCGAATTATACAAGTTAGGCAATGGAACGTTGCGCCAGGCAAAGCGCACAGCTATAGGTTTAGGAACCGACGCACTTTTAACGACTATGGTATTCCCGACAATTTTGGCATCCGCCAGATGAAAGATTTGGTCGTCGCCTGCTATAGTAAATTCTGTCAAATTGCCATTTTTGGCAACCAGTCCATTAGCCACATAATCAAAATACAATCTGATACTGCTTCCATCAATCTTCATTGATCTATATATGGGGCCAGAATAAGGTATGTTCTTGTAACCATATACGTGGCTCAATGGCCAAAGTGATAGTCTCTTCCCCACCAATTCCTTGTTACGAGGATGTATATTAGCAGAGTCTCCATTATCAATGGTGACAGTCATACCTGTTCGTGGTACTGTTTGCCAGGTAATTAATTGAGCCTCGCGTATTTCTGGATTTTGGCTTTGATGAGGCGATATTTGTACAAAATAAAATGGCAAATTCATATCATTATGATCTTCTCTCCAGTTTTTAATCATCGCCGGAAATAATTTTCGGTATTGGTATGCTCTTGGAGCGTTAGCTTCCCCCTGATACCAAATAAAGCCTTTTATAGAATAGGCAATAATCGGCGCTACCATTGCATTATAAATGGTATAAGGTGATAACTTTAAAGGATCAATTACAAATGTAGGTGGCTTGGGGGGAATATGGCCTTGGAACCTGATAATAGCAGAATCTTTCTGCCATTGCTGTAATTTCACTTTGTATTGTGCAAAATCTTGAGGATAGCTTTTCAAATTTTCCTGATAGCGGCTAAGTATAACTTTTAATTCGGGATCTGCCTCTAACACTTCTTTTTTTGTCCATGACTCAGCAGGTGTACCACCCCAGCTTGTGTTTATCAGCCCTATGGGGTAACCTGTCTTAACATTTAACTCCCGACCAAAATACCAAGCAACCGCTGAGAACAGCTGAGCGTTCTTCGGGTTGGCTAACAGCCAATCACCCTTAACATCTGCAAGTGAACTATCAGCTTTCGCATGTTGTACAGTAAACATTCTGATGTTCGGATTATTTACCTTTAATACTTCTTTTTCGAAATTATTAACACCAGTTTCCCAAAAGATAGGGCTTTTTGCCAGTGTAAACTCCATGTTGGATTGCCCCGAACAAAACCAGACCTCGCCTAACAGAACATTTTTTACGTCAATGGTATTAGTGGCCTTAAATGTAATAGTATATGCTCCTCCCCCCGCAGCAATCGTTGGTATGCTAACCAACCAATTTCCACTTTTATTGGCCAATACTATCTGCGGGCTTTTTCGCCAACCAGCTATGATTGTTACTCTTTCTCCAGGCGCCGCCCATCCCCAAAGTTTGACCTTTGACTTTTGCTGTAAAACCATATTATCAGAAATAATGGCCGGCAGCTTAACATCCGCATAAACAGTTTGAATACAAAGAATAAATAATACTGACAAGGCAGAGGTGCCATGTCGCAAGCTATTAAAATGCACGCCAATTAAATTTATCATTAGTTAATACTTAAATACTTTACCAATTACCATTACTTGTTAGGGTGCTTCATTAAAGGTGGATTTATCACCGGAATGTATCGCAGCAATACCCATAATATCTAAACCTTCAAAATAAATTTTTTGTATTTGGCTATCATTGCATTTTTTAATGACATATACTTACAGCGTATGGAAAAAAACAATGGGTTTAAAGATATTCTTCAGCTCATCAGATGATCATTAACTAGTGAAACGCATTGCAGAGACCATTCGGCATAAGGTACTCCTTTAACTAAATGAGTTAAATGTCACTGATTATTTAAAATTCAATATTGATCGGGCATTAGGCAGCATGATAAATTGGAACTGTTAAGTATGCATAAATGTTTTTATTGTAACCTACTGATGAGCCCTTTCTTTAATTAATGGCGCACAATGTTATTAAGGGATGATGATATTCTTTTTATGTGATCCAATATTTTTTTAACGCTTCATTTTATCAAATGATATGTCGCCGGTTTTTGGTAGCTAAACAGATTGTTATTGCCACTTACTATCGCTGCTTTTATTTTCAAAAATGTTCGTTGTGTTTTTGCAGATGATAATATTTTATTAACAATAATGAAGGCAAAAACATAAAATAGCTTTATACTTTTGCCAGCATGGATGACTTTCATTACTGGAAGGATGTTGAACTGCTATCTGCTGTTAAAGCGGGTAATGCTGCAGCGTTCCGGGCGCTGTATGATAAGTACTGGAATTTGCTTTACACCAGGGCCTGCAAAAATGTTAATGAGGATGAGGCCAAGGATATACTGCAGGAGATAATGGTTTCGCTCTGGAACCGAAGGGATGATATACAGGCGATTGATGAAGATGACCTGAGCAAATACTTATTCACCGCCTTAAAATACCGTACATTAAGCTATTATGCCTACACCTCGGCACAGGTTAAAAAGGCCGATAATTTTGAAGCAGGTTTTAATGCAAGCCCCGAGAACCTGCTGGAAAGCAAGGAACTGCGTATGCTGTTGGATAGTACCATTGAAAGTATGCCCGGAAGAATGCAACTGATCTTCAAAATGAGCAGGGATGAACATATGGCTCTAAGTGATATCGCCATTCAATTAAACATATCCGAACAAACGGTTAAAAATCAGCTTACCCAGGCTTTAAAGCGGCTACGCCTTGTGGTGGTAGACCACCGTTCTGGTGATTGGGTATTTTCTGCAATTTTTATGTTATATGCCTATAGTAAGTGAAAAAGTTAATAGAGAGTTAATATACTTGATATAGTACCAAAAGCCCTTTGCTTAGATAATAAGTCAAAAGCATAGGAATGGAAAGTACGAAGATCAGGGAGATACTTATTAAATACCTCAATGGAAAAACTTCCACTCAGGAAGAAAAGGCTGTTGATAACTGGTATCAGTGCCTTGATGAAGAGGTACCAGGCAAATTAAGTAGTAGGCAGGAAAGTAAATTGCGGGAAGATATATGGCAGTTTACACAGCTTGGCATCACTAATAAACCTGCTATAAAAAAGCTTCAATTTCGTACCCAGATCAGGGTTGCGGCTTCTCTCCTTTTAATAAGCGCTGTTGGCATCTATATGTGGCGAACCTACATGCACCAGCCCGCCGCAACTGTCGCAACAATAGGTTACACCGATATATCCACAAAAACAGGTGAGCGCAAACAGGTTAATTTACCTGATGGGTCGCAGCTTACGCTTAATAGCGGCTCGTCTATCCGTATACAAAACGATTTTTCAAAAAAACGCTACGTAACTATCATTGACGGTGAGGTTTATTTTGACGTAAAGCACGATACCTCCAAAGCATTTATTATCAAAAGCGGTGCGCTTACTACGCAGGTTTTGGGTACCTCTTTTAATATTAGAGCCTATAAAAAACTCAATAGCATGTCGGTAGGGGTAACCCGGGGTAAGGTAGGGGTTAACGTTGAGGGTAAGCCGGTTAATTTTCTTGTTAAAGGGCAGCAATTGTATTATGCAAAAAACACATCGGCCATCAGGCTTGCTGCATTAAACGATAAGGTACTGGCCTGGCAAAAAAGTGAATTAGTACTTGCCGACGCGTCATTTGATGAAATGACGGTGCTTATCCAAAAGAATTACGGGGTTTATGTAGTTGCCCCTTCAAGATCTGTACGACTCAAACATTTTACCGCCACTTTAAACACCCAGATGCCTGCTGTAAAAGCATTGGAAGTGTTGGCTGCCATACATCAATTTAAAATTAAACAAAGGAGGGATACCATAGAAATTTTACGATAAAACAAAAGAGACAGTTGCTGTAACAACTATCTCTTAATACATGCCGCTGTAACGGCAAAAGCTTCAAATCGTTTCACAATCAAAAGCCATACAATGTATGAAATTTAAATTTAACAGCAATATCATTAAAGCAATGAGATTCACTTTTGTGTTAATAAGTATTCTCGCTACTGCTTCCTTAATGCTGCCGGCCTATGCTGGCAACAGCCAGATACTCGAAAAGCGGGTATCTGTAAACATAAAAAACGCGACTATGGAAGCCGCGATATCAGAAATACAGGAGCAAAGCAAAGTTAATTTTGCTTATGACCGCCAATTGATAAGCCGGTTTACTGGAGTTACCTTAAACGTTCAGAACGAAACGCTTGACAATATTCTTAAAAAAGTGTTGGGTTCACGCGCGCTGGGTTATAAGGATGTAAACGGCGTGGTAGTAATTAATGCGCTTACCAAAGAGGAAATAAAGCAACAGCAACCCGGCAAGCTGGCAGGTAAAGTGGTAGACGAAAAAAGTCTGTTCCTTCCTTCTGCTACCATACGTATTGTTGAGCTTAATAAGGCAATTCAAAGTGATGAAGCCGGTAATTACCAGCTATCGGCACCGGCCGGTACTTATACGGTAGTGGTAAGCTATATATCGTATGAAAGCCAGCAGTTTAATAACGTGAAGATAAAAGCGGGCGAAACCACACCATTGGACGTAAAACTCCTGCCATCCCAAAATGGCCTTAACGAAGTTGTGGTTGTAGGCTATGGCACGCAAAAGAAAGTGAATTTAACCGGTGCTGTAAGCCAGGTCGATGCAAAGGTTTTTAATGATAGGCCGGTTGCCAATATTGGCCAGGCTCTTGAAGGAGCGTTGCCTAATTTAAATATTACCTTTGGCGATGGCCACCCGGGCAGCCAAGGCAAATTTAACGTACGCGGTTTCGCATCCATTACCAACGTCAGCGGTTCTCCCTTGATATTGATCGACGGTATTCCCGGCGATATTAACATGGTTAACCCGTATGATGTAGAAACGGTGACTGTTTTGAAAGATGCGGCTTCGGCCGCGATTTATGGTGCAAGGGCCGCCTTTGGTGTAATACTGGTTACAACCAAAAGCGCCAAGAACGGAAAACTTACCGTAAATTTTGGCAGCAGCTACAGTTTACAGTCAACCACTACCAAGACCGATTTTATTACCGATGGTTATACCCAGCTGCGCCTGGTTGACGAAGCCTTTTCACGCACCAACGGAACGAGCTATAGCGGTTACACTGCTGAGGATTATGCCCAGCTTAAGCTAAGACAAACCGACAAGTCGCTGCCGGATGTTGTTATTCAAAACAGGAACGGGCAAGATCAATATGTTTATTACGGAAGTACGGATTGGTGGCACTTTTTGTTTAAGGATATTACTCCGGCTATGGATCATCATCTCAGCATCACCGGTGGTAATGACAAGATTAATTTTGTAATGTCCGGAAGATATTATCAACAAAAGGGGCTATTCCAGAAAGACCTGCGTGAAGATGTATATAATGCATACAATTACAGGGTAAAGATCAATGCGCATTTGGCCAGTTGGCTTACTGCTTTTTCAAATACGCAGTTTGCCGCCAATAGTTATGTTTACCCGGGCAACAATTATGCATATCCGGGTAAAGGCTATCTTGTTACAGGCCTTTACAACCATGCTATGGCTGCATATGTGCCAAAAAATCCCGACGGTACAATTACCTTTCGTACGGGTTTAAATAATTATGGTGCAAGCGAATATCCCGACCTGCAAAACGGAAAGAGCTTTGGTGGTACAAATAATTACGACATTACCAACACCTTAGGTTTTACGGCTACCATTATCAAAGGATTGAACTTAAATGGCAGCTATTCCTATCAATTGAGCCCGGCCACCGGCTTTCAGCGTAATGACGTTATCGCATGGTCGCGTATACCCGGTGTGATCAATCATGATGGAACGGATCAGTACAGGGAAAATACAGAGTTAGATCAGCATCACTCTGTAAATATTTATGCCACGTATGAAAAAAAGATCAACCTCAATAACTTCAAAATAACAGGAGGATATAATTACGAATTGCAGAAATATAAAAACAACTCGTCAAGAGCGCTAAGCTTGTTATCCGAAGATCTTAATCAGATTGATTTAGGCACAGGACCGCAGCAGGCTGGAGGTAACGCCAGGGAATGGGCCCTATTAGGCTATTTTGGCAGGATTAATTATGATTATGCCGGTAAATATCTGCTTGAGGTAAATGGCCGGTATGATGGAACGTCCCGCTTTCCGAGTAACAGCAGATTTGGCTTTTTCCCGTCGATATCAGGCGGCTGGAGAATCAGCGAAGAGGACTTCTTTAAAAGTATCAAACCAGCTATCAGCGAATTCAAGTTAAGAAGTTCGTACGGTACATTAGGTAACCAGGATATTGGTAATAGCAGCGCAAGCCTTTACCCTTATATCCCGGTAATTAATGCCGCACGGTCTAACTGGATAGTAAATGGCAGCCAGGCGCAAACCATCAGCGCGCCAAACCCGGTAGTTCCTAATTTTACCTGGGAAAAATCAACATCGCTTGATTTTGGAACAGACGTTGCATTCCTGAATAACCGGTTACAAGCTACGTTCGACTGGTACAGCCGCAAAACAACTGATATGCTGATTGACGGTAAAACCCTGCCATCTGTATTCGGTGCCGCGTCTCCAAAGCAAAATGCAGGGAACCTGGTTACCAAGGGATGGGATTTAAACATCAGATGGAACGATAATTTTAGCCTTGCAGGTAAAACTTTTAACTACAACTTGGGCCTTGTACTTTCTGATTATAAAGCAAAAATCACCAAATTTGATAACCCTAACGGATTGCTGAATAATTATTATGCCGGACAAGAACTGGGTGAAATGTGGGGATACAGCCTTGATGGCTTTTTTAAATCAGACCAGGAAGCCCAGAACTGGAAAATTAACCAGGATTATGTTAACGGCGAGCGTGTAGGTACACCGGGCCAGTGGGGCAACTTACAGGCAGGCGACGTTAAATTTAAAGATCTGAATAACGATGGTGTAATTAACGATGGTAAAAACACGCTCAAAGATCATGGCGATCTGAGAAAGATCGGTAATTCGCTGCCGCGGTATTCGTTTGGTATCAATGCCGGTTTTAACTGGAATAATTTTGATGTAACCTTATTTTTTCAGGGGGTAGGTAAACAGAACTGGTACCCTAACACCGAAGCGGGCATGTTCTGGGGAACACTTGGCAGGCCATATTCGTCTTTTATACCAAAAGATTATGAGAGCAAATTGTGGACCCCCCAAAACCCTAACTCGTATTTTCCTATCAATAGGGGATATGCCGCTTATCCGGGTTCTACACTATCATTTAATAATGATAAGTACTTGCAGGACATAGCCTATATCAAGTTAAAGACAGCTACATTGGGTTATAATTTACCAACAAGCCTGGTTAAAAAGCTTAAAATGGAGCGACTGCGTATTTTCTTTACCGGGCAAAATCTGTTAACCTTTACTAAGCTTAAAAATAACTATATCGATCCGGAGTCGATTAATCCCGACGCTACCGATGTCGGCGCGAGATCTTACCCGTATTTAAAAACTTACACATTGGGTTTAGATGTAACCTTTTAACTAAAAAAACAACATGAAAAAAATATTATATGCAATAATGGCTGGGGCAATGCTATTCTCGGCCTGCTCAAAATCGCTCGACCTGAAACCGCTTTCTCAGATCTCGCCCGACAATGCTTTCAATTCTGAAAATGAATTAAAGCTTTATGTATTGTCTTTTTATGACAAAATGCTGCCCAATGCTGATAATGAGGATAATGGGTTCACCAGTTTGTATACCGAGAACAGTGACAACATTATACTTACCGCTGAGGACGATAAGGTTACCGGTAAACGTACTGTGCCTGTATCGGGCGGCGGTTGGAACTGGGATAAATTGAGAAATGTTAATTATTTTTTGCAAAATTATCAGCGGGGTAATCTTGCACCGGCCATCACTAATAAATATGTAGCCGCGGCCAGGTTTTTCAGGGCATATTTTTATTCAAACATGGTAGCAAGGTTTGGTGATGTGCCATGGTATTCAAAAGCTATTGAAGTAACAGATAACGCGGCGTTAACTAAAGGCCGCGATCCCAGGACAATGGTGATGGACTCTGTGCTGAATGATATTGATTTTGCCATCAATAACCTGTCGGCAAATCAATCGCCCGACGAAATAAACAAATGGACAGCACTGGCCTTGAAATCAAGGTTGTGTTTATTTGAGGGGACTTTCAGAAAATATCATACAGAATTTAAATTGCCCGATGCTGATAAATTTCTTCAGCTGGCTGCTGATGCCGGCGGACAGGTAATTGACCATGGGCCGTATGCCATTTATAATAGCACACCTGATAAGGCTTATGCCACGCTTTTTAACTCGTTGTCCGTTATCCCATCAGAGGTTATATTGGCAAGAGAATACAGTGCTAACCTACAAATATTTCAAAACGTAAACTACTATACTATATCACCCTCATTTGGTAAACCCGGACTTGAAAAAAGGCTGGTTAATAGTTATTTGATGAAAGATGGATCGCGTTTTACTGATATCCCGGGTTATCAAACTATGCAGTTTTTTGATGAAACGCAAAACCGCGATCCTCGTTTATCGCAAACAGTACGTACACCGGGTTATAAGAGGGTAGATGGTACCGTTGCCCTTGCGCCCTCATTCGGCGGAACGGTAACCGGTTATCAGTTAACCAAATTTGTAACCGCCCAGGCTAATGACGCGTTGGCTAAGTCGCCTAATCCGCTGCCCATTTTCAGGTATGCCGAGGTATTACTGAATTTTGCTGAAGCTAAAGCCGAATTAGGCACATTGACACAAGCCGATCTGGATAAATCCATCAAGCGTTTAAGAGATCGTGTTGCTATGCCTGCAATAAACATGGCCAATGCGAATGGCAATCCTGATCCTTACCTGGCAGCCCAATATACGCATTTAAACGGGGCAAATAAGGGCGTTATACTGGAGATCCGCAGGGAACGCAGAATTGAATTGGTAATGGAGGGATTTAGATGGAATGACCTGATGCGCTGGAAGGAAGGGCACCTGCTTATTGATCAGTTTAAAGGTGAGTATTTTCCGGGGCTTGGAAATTATGATCTAGACGGAGACGGCAAAACAGATCTGGTTATTTACAGCGGCTCACAGCCTACCGTACCTAATGCGCAGTTTTTAAAACTGGGCACAGATGTAACTTTGGAGAAGGGAACCTTAGGGGGAAATATTCTGCCAAACTCAAATCTCCCTAAAAACTTTAATGAAGATAGAGATTATCTATATCCGCTGCCTACGCAGGATATATTGCTGAACCCAAATTTAAAACAAAATCCTAACTGGTAAATAACAACAAGCCGCTATGCATGTATGGTAATGCATAGCGGCTTTTATAAAAAAACTAAAATGGAAAGAAGATCTGCTATAAAAAATCTGTGCGGTTTATTGATTGCACCATCCCTTGGCTTGGGGCTGAATAAAAGTAAGGATAAACCGGTTTTAAGAATTGCACACCTTACCGATGTACACCTGAAAAATAAGTTCGATGCGCCTGCCAGATATGCACGTTGCCTGCACCATGTTCAAAAACAAACACCCAAAGTTGATTTTATTATGAATGGAGGCGATGTGGTGTTTGACATGAATAAAGAAAACTTAAATACCCTTGATGAGCAATGGAAACTTACCCACAGCATCATGAAAGGCGAATGCAGTTTGCCGGTTAATTACTGTCTCGGTAACCACGATATATGGTGGAACGAAAACGACAAAGGCCAGACACGCTATGGCAAAAAATACACGCTCGATCAATTGCAGCTGATAAAACCCTATTACAGTTTTAATAAAAGCGGGTGGAAATTCATAGTGCTGGATAGCGTTCATCTTGATATAGACGATACCTGGTACATTGGTAAATTGGGCGACGAGCAGTTTACCTGGCTGGAAAATGAGTTAAAGCAAGCCCCATCAACCTTGCCGGTACTGATCATGTCCCACATTCCTATTTTAACGGCGACTAACCTTATTGAGGATGACACCGTTAATAAATGGGTAATGCTGGGCGGCGATATGCATACGGATAACTCAAAGCTCATCAACTTGTTTTATCGGCATCCAAACGTAAAGTTATGCCTCAGCGGTCACATCCACCTGCGCGAAAAACTGGTTTACAACAACGTTACCTACATTTGCGACGGCGCGGTAAGTGGTGGCTGGTGGGAAGGCAACAGACGTGAAACCTTTCCAGGCTATGGCTTGATCGATCTGTATGCCGACGGTAGTTTTGATGAGCAATACATTATTTATTGAAAAGATATTGATGTTATGTTGCTTGTCTTTGTGTTTGCAAAAAATAAGCCATTCAATCTGAGGTTCAATTATTGAGATGTTAAATAGGTTTCGTATCTTTATATCTTAAGATTTGCAATTAATCTGTATCAAAAAAAGCGGTGAGTAATTCGGTGAGTATTGAATTTATACACAGATAAGTTATTTAAAGTCACAGGGTTAAGAATACTAGTTATTCCCGTCGGGACCACTTAAAAGCACGGTACTACCCAGCATTACCGTGCTTTTTAATTATTTTTTATAGGACTACCCAAAGCTTATTATTTAGCTGAAACGAGTTTTTTACAAAAAATATTAAGGGTTATTCCCTGCAGTTTTAGCAATAGACACCCACACAACGTTCCAACTTTTTTCAACCTCTTTCTTTATTCAATGAAAAAATATACCTTAACGCTGTGGCAAAGTGAGCGACAATAAAAAAGTACTGCAAAGCTTTCACAATCTTGAGTGTATGAACCATTTTATAACCCCATCAATAATGGAAACCCTATTCTGAAATATTTGAATAATGAAGGACAATGACACAAAACGACTTTCAAGACTGACCGCAATTTTGACCCAGTTGCAAACGAAACGACATTTGACGGCATCAGAACTGGCAAACAAGTTTTCGGTTAGTATCAGGACAATTTACAGGGACATCAAAGCATTGGAACAAGCAGGCGTTCCAATTTTGACCGAAGACGGAAAAGGATATACACTAATGGCAGGATACAGGATTCCGCCCGTGATGTTTACAGAAAACCAAGCCAACGCTTTAATCCTTGCAGAACAATTGGTATTAAAAAACAAAGATGCTTCTTTTGTTAAAGAATTTTCAGAAGCTATCGACAAAATCAAAGCTGTATTAGGGCATCCTATAAAAGAAAAAGCTAATTTACTTGCAGAACGAACCCGGTTTAGTCAAAACATCAACAGCGAAAGAAACAGTAATAACTTATCTGATTTACAGTTTGCCCTCACAAATGTTTACCTGACAAGAATTGAATATTTCAATGAAGCAGGCAAGACTACAAGCAGATTGATTGAGCCCTTTGCATTATTAAGTACGCAAGAGAACTGGCTGTTGGTAGCGTGGTGCCGTTTGCGTACCGGGTTTCGGTTTTTCCGACTGGACAGGATTAAAAAACTGCATGTTCTTACCGAGAAGTTTGTCCCTCACAAAATGACCTTACAAGAATATTTTGACCGTTATCATTAATTTATTTTTCGAACCAGGCTACTGATTGGAAACATAGAAATGCTCCATTTAACTAAGGCCTGTTTAAATTTTATTCAAATTATTTTCTATGCTTCTTTTACCTATCAAAAACACTAAAACCACATGCTTCTTTTATCGGCACAAAATATAAACACAGATTTTATCGGCATAAAAGAAGTATTATAAATTTTTTTCAAATGAAATTTAAACAGGCTCTAAGAATAAACATCTATATGGAGAAAAGATTCAAAAGCCCATCATTGTTTTGAATCCTCATCTTTGGATAACTGATGTTCTTTAAAAATGAATGATCGGGATTACACTGCTGGAGTTTTGAAAACTGCTTTCACTCCGATGGAAGATGCCTTCCCTGTAATTCATTGTCTCTTCTCAGTTAAGAGATGAGTAAACGTATACAGTTAGACGCCGTAGTGCCTTGTACATAAAGTGTAAAACTTCATGTGTTTTTTGTCCGGATATTGTTTCTATGCATAGTACCCCAGTTTTTGAGTGAATTAACAACGTCCTTTAAAGTCATAGCGTAATCGGTTAGTTCATATTCCACAATTACAGGCATGGTTGCAGTATGTATAACACGTTTCACAAAACCATTCATTTCGAGTTCTTTCAATTCATTGGACAAGACCTTGGCTGAAATGCCCGGTATCGTTCTTTGTAGCTCATTAAATCTCTTTTTACGGCCGGTTAAAGCTATAATTACCCTTAATTTCCATTTTCCTCCGATGACATAAAGTGCATCGCCCACTGCCAACAGCAACGAAGCACATGATTGATCGGTAACAACATTTTCAGCTTTACAAATTTCCATCCTAACTCAAAAGTTACCGCTTACCTATTGGTAACTAATAACCTACAGTAAGCAAATATAGATAAGTTTGCCTTGTGTTCTAATATATTAAAAACATCCAATAAATGCTAATTATTATTTCTGTTATCATTATAGCGCTAGTATCAGCAGGTTATTATTATTTCATTTATGCGCCCTCACCGAAAGAACCACTTCTCAGCGCGAAAATTCTATCGACGGATATAGGGGTAAATTAAAAGAAAGTACAAAAAGCGCCACGGCTTCGCTCTATCATTTTTTCTTAGCATTTCCCTCGTATATTTAATCGTCAGCGATCACATGCTCTCGGCAAAATCATACCTAACAAACTATGAGGAAGAAAACCAAATCTTATTAAAGAAGATTATCCGCACATCTACTCAAAGTTGGCGCACATATAAACATATTCGGGAATATGACTTTTCGGACGAGAAAGATTATAAGACTTTTGATTTGAACTCTCTAATGGAGCTGATCCTAAAGCCCGAGAATTGAATATACCGGGTAAAAGTCAGAGAAATTTTATACAGCGAAGTCGTGACGGATTTACTCCCTTTCTTTAATTTACCCCATTACTGGAAGAAAATGGAATTATCAGCAATTAAAGGAAGCCACTGAAGATATGGGAAGTCGAATGTTTTCTATGGAAACAGAAAAAACGTTTACACAGCTCTGGCTTTTCTCATCTATAGTTTATCAAATAGGACAAGGTTATTTTGATGTGAATATTAGCCATAAAGCAAGGCCATACCTTTTTGACTTAAAAGACAATTTTACCGTTATGCAGTTGCGTTCTGCCTTATCCTGTAGCAGTAAATACGCGAAACGGTTATATGCAGTAGCCTGCCAATGGCGCACGCGTGGTATCGTAACAATTCCTATTGGAGAACTAAAAGAAATGCTGCTTTTAAAAGACCCAAAGGGAAAAGAAAAAGAACAATTTACTGAAATAAATGGGTTTCGCACTAAGGTTTTAGAGGTAGCAAAACGCCAAATCAACGAGCATACGGACATGGAATTTGATTATGAAATCATCAATGGTCGTAGGCCACACGTAAAAAAAGGCTTTGATACTGTTAAGATTTTTGTTGGGCGTAAAAAAGAAATGCAGGCAACTATCGATTTTCATGAACCATTGGATCTGCAGAAAGAAGCAGCACAGCTGGCACAAATCACCAGTTATGGCATTGGTGAAGTGGTGGCCAAGCGTATCATTAAATCTCAAAAAATGCAGGTTTTTAAAGAGGTGGTCGAGGATGTAAAGGAAAAACTCAAGCAGTCAAAAGGCACCATTAAAGACCCAACGGCTTACCTGATTGGAGCTTTAAAAAACAAAGGAATTAATGTTTCGGAAGATTAATCCCGCTAAGTATTATAATAATGATCTTTCAATGAGTGGATGGTAACATAGCTATCGAAAACCTCATTAACAAGTCTATGCTCCTGGTTAATTCTTCTTGACCATTTTCTGGAAAAATTATGTTTTAAAGCTTCCGGTTTTCCTGTTCCCGTAAATGGATGGTCGGCGATTTCATCCAGCAAAATAAACAGTTTTTTTAAAATTGCTTTATTTCCAGATTTTTTATGATAGGCGATATCGTCTATAGCCTGATCGGAAAAATCTAAGTACAAACTCATTCTAATCCTAAAAAGCTTTGTAGATTTTCTTTTGTGATGCGAGTAACTTTCCCCTCTTTAATCTGCTCTTCGCTTCTTTTAATTTTAGCTACAAATTCTGGATTATAGGGGCTTTCTTCCTCTTTTTCAAAGGGTACGTTCATTGCCTCAAAAATAATTTTCAAAGCATTCCATTGCTTTTGATCCTTAGGACGTATGGTTACCGGTGCCATAATCTATTTTTTACAAAGTTAACTAATGCTTTCGACAATCAACTTTTAAAAGATACTGGTTGTAACCATATCTATATAAGGTTAGATTTAACCAAATGACCTTATTTCAAGTCACAAGGCGTAAAAATAACGCCTTATGATTTCATCTATCCTTTTTTGCATAAACATAAAAAGTTGGGCGCTTTGTAGCCAGGTCTATTTTAGCAAAGCTTGGCCTAAACAACTCATACTAGCAAAAATAGTGACCATGGTTAAAATTGCTTTCATATTATTTTTGATTCACTTGGTGGTGTTCTTACCTATTTAACGTGAGTTCGGTTTAAGCGGCTAAAAGTAATTGGTTATCATGATTTTCAAAAACGATATATAGAAGAGGGTTTTTTAGGAAAGAAATGATAAGCGCAAAGTGCCCCCATAGTGTTCATCAGAAAGTTGTTGACGGAGCGGTGTCTGGTGTGCTGAAGCTTGCAGATATTCTTGAGTTCATCATTTACACATTCTATTATTGCCCTTTTCCTGAGCATGATCTTGTCAGCCTGTGAGATGTTAAAGTCTTTCATGTTCTTTCTTGGTTTGGTGATCATTTGTATGCCGTTGCCCCATAACAGATCGGCCAATGCTTTTGAGATGTACCCCTTATCGCCGAATAATTTGCCGAAGATATCCTGTGTCATGGAAGTCATCAGTCTGATGTTCCGGTCATCTACATTGCCTTTTGTAAGGTAAAAAGACAATATTTCGCCTTTATCATTGATGATCAGGTGCAACTTAAACCCATAAAACCATCCGATGGAACATTGTCCCCTTTCTGCCACCGAGGCAAATACCCGGTGGTTATGGATACGCCTGTTATGGCAAACTTTGATATGGGTGGAATCGATGAAATTAATGCCCCTGGATGCTCCCGGGCAATGCGTTTTCAGAAAGAGCATCATCGGAACTGCCACCCTTTTCTGCAACTCTATGAAACGGTTATAAGACACCAAACCAGGAAAATCGTCCTTATAATAAGGGCAGATATGGCACAGGTAAAAGTGTTTAAGATTGGTAAAATAACCGCTATGAAAAGCGATCAATATCGTTATGATCTCACTATCTGAAAGTGATGCTTCCCTGTTTCTGACCCTATACTTCTCTGTTTCCAGACGGTACTTTTTGATCGCCGCATCAAATTCTTTGCAGAAATCATCCACCTTAACGAATATTTCAATAATTTTATCAGGAGTAAGCATATGATGTTAACATTTAAATTCGACACTTAAATATAACAAATTATGCTTACTTATTGATAATCAATTATCTAAATTAAAACCCCTCTCTCTTAAACCTTCTCCTTATCCCGAACTCACGTTAAATTAATAAAATCAGACTATATACAAACAGCAAATTACAATCGGGCAGACGATTTTCCTTCGCTAAAATAACTTTTTTTTAACCTGAAAATTAGATTGAGGAATCTCTAAATATTGATGAAAAATAATAATGAAATTTCAACAAATCTTACCAAACCGCATTTTATTGCCTGTAAACCTGGGATTACACGAATTCCTTCGTTTAAACGTAAGCCAGAATTATTTCTCTAAAAGAAAATTGTAGGATTATTCTAAGAATCAGTATATAGTGAGCTTTTTATTTTATCTAAAAATACCGACACAACTGACTGCTTAATTTCATTTGTAAATGGCAAATAAAAACACAGCTTTTTGTAGTTGAACGGTTAAATATTCTTAAAAAATAAGTGCGTATTTTGTATTGTTTAATTTGGACAATACAAAAAAGTGAAGTACACATCTTGTATTGTCTGTATCCAAAAACCCTGCTTTTTAAATCAAGTTAGCTTAGTCAAAATTCTGATTTTAAACTTGTTATTTGTATATACAAATTGCTGTTTGACTTTTCGATTAATATAATAGCTTTGTAATAGACATGCCGAAAGGTGCGTCAATATACGAGTTAGCGGTAAGTTCAATATTCAACTGACAATTTGACTAATAACTAACAAACAAAATAAAATATGAGAGTGGAAAATAAACCCATTGAAACTAAAAATAATTTCATTCAATTTTTCTTTTTACTTGTAGCATTTTGGGCATTTATGTTTGTAAACAATAAGCTGAGGACTCAAAATGAGATTGCATACTCATTTTTAGGAGGTTTATTGCATATTGGCTTTATAATTTTGCTTTTGAGGTTTATACCATCTAACAAAGAGTCTAAAGTAAAAATAATAATAATTGGACTTATGTTTTTAGTGGCAATTTCACTTTTACTTTTCAAGTTTTTTCATTACGACACCTTATCGACGATGGCTAATTATAGTTTGACGACTTGGAAAAAACGTTTCAATTTTTATATTATTGGCTGCTGCTTAGTACCTATTCTTGAAGAACTGTTTTTTAGAGGATTGTTATTTCACAAAATACAAACTAATACTACTGGGACAAAAGAGAATCTCATTAGAATTACGGTGACTGCATTTATTTTCGGACTCATGCATTTACCTTTTCTGTATGGTATTAATGATGCTAACGCATTAGAAAACGTACTTTCAGCTTTTGCCGCAGGGATTGTTTTTGGTCTCTTAAGGGCTTTGACTAAATCGTATTGGATTAGCACCCTTTACACGCAATGGGTAATATTGGAGGGTTTTAAATGCTATTGACACGAAAACCTACCGCTAACATTGGGTTTGCTGCAAGGCTGGCTTGACGTTGGAACAATTGGCTGCAAATCGCTATTGGCATTTGCTCGGGCTTGACAAACATCGCTGAACTTTTGTTTGTTAACTTGTGCTTTTATATCTTTATTCAGCAGTGGTTCCGGGCAGGACGTTCAATGAATGCCAGCCCTGTAGCAAGCCCTACTCGTGATATGCAAATTCAAAGTATCAATAGTGGAAGTGTTGTTATAAATTTCGTTTGGTCAAAACAGGGTTAACCCCACAACTATTATTAATTATTAAGAAAAGAGGTCTTAACCGGTAATTGGGAGTGTTTTTCTAGAATTTAACCATTAGACAGTGTTTTTAAGGGTATCAAAATTTCATAAAAGGCCTAATATTGTTGAAAGATATTGGTGAAATTGCAAAGAATCTTACTGAGTATTCCGTTTTATCTGTAAAAACCGAGATGACACAAATACGTTCGTTTAAACGTAAGCCAAAATTATTTCTCTAAAAGAAAATTGTAGGATTATTCTAAGAATCAGTATATAGTGAGCTTTTTATTTTACCTAAAAATACCAACACGACTGACTGCTTAATTTCATTTGTAAAGGGCAGACAAAAACACAGCTTTTTGTAGTTGAACGGTTAAAGATCCTTAAAAACACATTGCGTATTTTGTATTGTTTAATTTGGACAATTCAAAAAAGCGAAGTACGCATCTTGTATTGTCTGTTTCCGAAAGGCTTGCTTTTTAAACCAATATAACTTAGTCAAAATTCTGATTTTAAACTTGTTATTTCTACATAGGAATTACCGTTTGACTTTTCGATTAATATAATAGCTTTGTAACTAACATGCCGAGAGGTGAGTCAATACAAGAGTTGGTGGCAATTTCACCAGACCACTACAAATAGACAATTTAATAAAATAGGAATATGAAATTTATTTCCACTTTGACACTAATTATTGCGGTACTTTCCGCAAACGCACAGACGAATTCTTTGAGACTAAATCCAAATATTGTTTTACCGAAGGACAGTATTGAAAGTAAAACATTAACGACTTCGCTTAATGACTTTTTACTTTTAGCACAGAAGCCAAACGAAGAAAATAAGTTTGTTTTTGACAGCGAAAAAATTGAGACATTTATTCAACTTGATGAAATAAACGGAATAGAGAAAAGTGGAAAATACAATGACAACTTTTTTTACAAACCATATTTGACAAATGTTATTCCCTTAAAAGCCAATAATTACTTTATACAAGTTTCATACATCGGGACTAATGAAAATACAGCATTTTTAAGAGCGAGTTTTGAATTTCTTGCACACAAAACAAACAATTCGTTTGTGTTTTCCTCACTACTTTTAAGAAATACAAAAAATTGGAAAATTGAGAAAACAGGCAATAACATTTTTCATCACCAAAATACTATCAATAGAGAGAAAGTAAAAGAGTTTAATAAACTAACTACTTCTTTTGATTTGAAACTGAAATCAACTAACAAAATAACCGACTATTATCTTTGCGACAATATCATTGAACTTCAAAAACTAATTGGAGTTGATTATAAATCTGACTACAATGGTAGAACGGCAAGTGTTTGGAGTTCTTCATTTGGTAACAGAAAACTAATTGTTTTTGGTAATAATAATTCAAGCTTTAATGACTTTGACCCTCACGATTTATTTCACGACAGATTAAGTTTAGTAATTTCAAGAAGTAAAGTTAATAGACCTGTGGATGAAGGTTGTGCATATTTATATGGTGGAAGTTGGGGCTTAACCTGGAAAGAAATTTTCAAAGCATTCAAAGAACAAATTGCAAGTAATAAAAACACCAATTGGGCTGAAATTAAAGAAACGCCAATTTACTTTAAAACAAAAGAGTATAATAATTCTGCCGATTATATTGTAAACGCTTTATTAGTGCAGAAAATAGAAAAAGAAAAAGGTTTTTCAGATGTTTGGGAACTACTTAATGTTGGTCCATTTGAAAAAGGGAACGAAAAATATTATCATACTCTTGAAAAACTAACAGGAATTACTAAAGCAAATTACAACGACAAAATTTGGGAACTAATAAACAACGAGAGATAAAACTGCCACCAACAAAAGTATTGCTGCAAGTGGGGGTTGGACGTTGAAACAATCGGCTGTAGTTCGCTACCAGCAGCAGTTTCGGCTTGACGAATAAAGCCAGGCAAAGGTTCTTATCTTTATCAATAAATCAAAACCAAGCTGCAGTTCCGGGCAGGACGTTATAAAATCCCCCACCTGCAGCAATACTCAATCGTTGGTTGTAATGCTAAATGACATCTTCAAAAATAAATATCTAAACTAATGGCTCGTTCTTTTCAAATTGTAGAATTTAAAGTTGCAGAAACAGAGTTTTTTTTAAATCGAGTTGAAGACTCGACATTTGGATACAAACTGTTTGAAGCAAAAAATTTTATTAGTGCGTTTTTATCTTCCTCCCGAAGTATTACATTTGCAATTCAGGCATCAATATCAGATTTACCAGATTTTTCAACTTGGTACGAAAGTCAGCAAAAGTTTATGCGACAAAACAAATTAGGTAAATACTTTTTAGAAGCACGAAATCTTTCTCAAAAAGTGGGCTATTATCCAATTTCAGACGGACGATTATTTAGAGATCACAATAATAATCTTAGAGTCGAATATCATTTCGACAATTTTACAAAAGAACTTTCTGAGTTTGTTCCGAAAGATGATGTTGTTACTGCTTGTAAACAATATTTCACAATGCTTTTAACTGTTGTTTTCAACTGTTACCAAACTTTTGGGACTATGATTGACCCTGAACAATACTTTTCCTTTGAAAATATAAAAAAGACAGGTAAAACAATTGAAGATTTTGAAGAAGAATTAGGTTATCCAAGAGGTTGGACAAAGGAAAGCGACTTGACCGACGATGAAAGATTAAAAGCAATCAGACACGAAATTAATTACGACGGTATTGACCACATACTTATTAAATATATTGGTAAAAATAGATTTGGAGATAGTCTCTAAGAAAAAAGCACTACAACCAACATTGGTTTGGCAAAAAACCGGCCGATGGGAGTTATTGAACTTCCATTTCACTATTTTGCTTTAGTTCCGGCAGACGGAATAAAATTTAGCTTATAAAAAATGCATCAACATTAGAACTTTACTTTAACTTCGGTTTCGGCAGACGGATTTCAAATAGCGGTTCTTCGCCAAGGCCCGGAACGTTGCCTGCAAGCTTAAATGACACTTCGCACTATGAATAAAATTATCATTCTTCTTCTGACAATTTTCATTTCAACTATTTCATTTTGCCAAAAGATTGAAACTGTTTATTTAGACAAAAAAGACAGTACAGCGAATATGTACATTGCTGTTGTACCTCAAAGTGGACAAATCAATTCGTTTATGTTTCTGTTAGACGGATTTGGAAATTCACCGCAAGACGTTTTAGTTCAAACAGACTTGCCCAAATATGCTTCGCAGCAAGGCGTATTAACAATCATACCTATTTTAAAGACAGGTTCTTTGTACTTCGGAAGTGATACAGCTTCACAACAATCATTAAAAGACATGATAAACCTTGTCGTTACAAAATATCAATTAAAGGGAAAGGACTTTTATATCGGCGGCTTTTCAATTGGTGGAACCTGTGTGGTAAAATATTCCGAATTAGCAGTTCAAAAAAATTATCCGATAAAACCAAAAGCTGTTTTTGCGGTTGACCCGCCGCTTGATTGGGAACGCTTTTATAATGCGGCTAAACGAGTGGTACGACTTTCAAGTCCTGACAAAATAAATGGCGAGGTTACTTATATGATAGACCGAATTAAAAAAGAAATGGGCGGAACACCGGAAACAGCATTAGAGAATTTCTATAGTAATTCACCTTATTCTTTTTCTGACACAACAAAAAAAGCAATTAAAGCACTAATCAAAACACCAATTATGATAATATCAGAGCCGGACATTCAATGGTGGCTCAACCAAAGAGGCTATGATTATTCTTATATAAATATTACAGACCAGGCAGCAATGATTAATGAGTTACAAAAATTAGGAAATGATAAAGCTGTTTTAGTAACAACAAGTAATAAAGGATACAGAAAACCACAGAAAAACAGACATCCACATTCGTGGAGCATTGCAGACCCGGAACAAACAATAAAATAGTTGCAATCTAACAACTGACAAAAGCCAGCAGGCAACATCGGTTTGGCAAAAAACTGGCTGACGATTTAAAACATCAGCTTTTGTTTTACTATTTTGCTTCAGTTCCGGCCGACGGATGAAAATTTAGCCGATAAAAGAAGTATCAACATTGGAATATAAATTTGACTTTGGTTTTGGCAGACGGATTTCAAATTCCAGTTCTTCGGCCCGGAACGTTGTGTGCCATTTGTAAACCGTACTATCACTGACAATTATAACAGAAGATATTAAGCGATATTTAGGATTTCATAAATAAATGTTATTAAATCTCATTCTTAACTTGTAAAACCCTGATTACACGAATCCCTTCGTTAAAACGTAATAGGTAGCAAGAGCGCAATAAATAAAAAGACTGTTTTTATGTATTGCTATAATCTATTTAAAAAACCTAATCCCTGTTTATAATCCAGTCGAGTTTTATTGTAGAGACGTTTTTTCGATAAGGACCGTTTGCGTACACTAACTTTTAAAAGGGAAAGCTTATTGAATCATTTGAGGTAAATAGTTTATTAAATGTGACGTGTTTGGCTGGGAATGGATAGCCCTATTTTTGAGAATAAATCGTGAAATGATTTGATCCCGAAGACCTGATTTTCTCACAAATATTCGTTATCGGGCAACCTTCGCCGGCCGGTAATCTTTCCAAAGCCACTCCAGTGCTTCAGGAAGTGTTTGCTTTTTTACTTTATAATCAACGTGCCGGGCGTTGCGGGCAAAAACAAACTGGTATTGATAGTTTTTAGAGGCGAGCACTTTTGCCATATTTTCATTTGCAACTACCCAATCATGCATGTCGTCGCGCATTACGTTTGGATTAAAAAGGTCCTGGTCGCCCACCTCCATCCAGATCCGCAATGGTTTTAGGCGGCTTTTCGGGACCATGTGTTCATGAAATTCCCACGCGCCGTGCGGCGTTTTCGGGCTGTAGGGCCATTGCTGGTTTATAAAAGTGCCGGAATAGGTGAGCACACGGTGGTACAATTCGGGGTGGTACCACGCCATGATCAAGGCGCATGATCCGCCCGAGCTGCCACCCATAGCAGCGCGACCGGCAGGATCTTTGGTAAGTTTTACCTTGCACTTGCTTTCCACCAGCGGCAGTATTTCATTTTCAACAAATTCTGCATATACGCCGCTCATCGTATCGTATTCCAGGCCTCGTTCGCTGCCCTGGGCATCGCCGCTGCCGTTACCGATAGAGATGGCGATCATCGCCGGCACTTTGCCTTCGGCAATCAGGTTGTCCAATGGTGCCAGGCTCATGGTAGACGATGCGCATGGCACGGGCGTGGTCGGCAAAAGCGGCAGGGGTTTGATCGAGACGTGCAGTGCCTGGGACGATGTTGACCTGATCACCGGCACCTTCAGCAAGACGTTCGCGCATATTGGCGGCTATGTGGTGGCCAGCGAAGAAATGGTCAATTACCTGAAGTACCAGAGCAGGCAGCATTTATTTTCAGCCAGTTCAACACCGGCCGCAATGGCGATTATTAAAGCCATTGAGCTGGTCGATGAGGAACCCTTATGGATGTCGGTTCTCCATGATAATATTCGATACTTCCGGCATGGCTTGTTGGGTTTAGGCTTAAATTTAGGCGATACGCAATCAGCCATTTTCCCGGTAAGGACCGGCGACAAGATCAAAAATGCCCGCATCTGCCATGCCATGCAGCAAAAAGGCGTGTACGCCAACCAGATCAATTACCCGGCCGTATCACTGAAGGATGCCCGGATCAGGATGGGCATAACCGCCGTGCACAACCGGGCGCATCTGGATGAGGTGCTTAATGTATGGGGGGATATAAAAAAGGAGTTTAGCTTATGAACAGCATCAGCCAGGTTTACAGACAGGCTTGCCGGGAGATCCCGCTGCCCGCCCCGGAAAAGCGATTGTTCATAAAGCTGTTGCGGGAGATCAGCGTCAACGCCGTCAGGCGGCAAAAGGCCTGGAACATCAAGGAAGACTTCCTCACGCTGTGGTTTATTTCTGTGGGCCGTTTTCCGGAACTTAGCAAAAACCCTTATGCGGAAGCCATAGGCGAATGGGTCGCCCGATGCCTCCCTTTTGAACTGTATGAAGCAGAGCACAATGCGCTTTGGGACAAATAATACAAATTATCATGAAAGAATTTATTAATAAACTCTACAGGGATATGGAAGAGGAATTATCCTGTATCGCTCATACCAAAAGTTCTCCGGTAGAACGCCTTTCAGCCAGCTTGAATTGTGTTGCCCTGGCCGTTGATCAATTGAAAGGCTATATAGATAAGCACCCCTTCCAATCGGAAGCGGAGGAAATTGAATTTTTTAAGGCGGCCAAACCTCGCTTTTATTGCTGGAAGATCTACCTGGTCGAACAATACGGCATCCTGGCCAACCTGCCAAATGGCAGCAGCCAGATGCATCGCCAGTATTACGTCGATGAATTAGGACTGCTGGAACGAACGCACCAGCATCACCGGCAGGTATATCAATACTATATTGACTGTGAAACCAGCCGGGATGCGGAATATTTCCTGCGTGCCAATTATATTTCTTGGTTACCGGGCCAGGATTATCACCAGCCCCCTGCAGGATTTACCACCAACCAGGACTACATGTTTGCCAGGTTCCGTGCCGGACACATGTTGCAGGATTTTATTATTGGCAGGATAAGCCTGTTGGAAACTGTCACGGTTGAGGAATTGGCCGGAAAGATATTAACTCGCAGGAAAAGGCGGTGGACCGGCGAAAAGATCAATCTGATCGAAATTGCTTACGGTATCCATTTTACCGGGCAGATGAACGATGGCAAAGCCGACATCAAAGAGATCATTGCTTGGCTTGAAACCAGTTTGAATATTGACCTAAGCCAGGCCTACCGGATGTTCCTCGACATCCGCAGGCGCAAAACTACCAGCTATACCAAATTTCTCGAAAGCATGAGCGCTGCCATCGCTCAGCACATTGAAGACACTTATGATTATAGACCCAAAAAGAAAATATGAAAAATCTATACCAACATTTAAAAGTTGGCAAAGCACCGATTCACCTTTCCCGAATTTTGATCCCAGTAACGACAAAGATTCTTTGACATACGGGGACGAGGCATTATCCTGCTAACAACAGGAAATTTTGCGAAGCTGAGATCATATCAAAATGGCGAAAACGCATTGGCAGGCGAGGGCCCGGTTTGTAGAAACCGACGCAAGTAATCCCGAAACACCATAATTCCCTGGATCAGCGCAGCGTTTGGCGCAACATTCAAGGGTCAAGGGGGCAAGATTTGTCCCCTTTTTTATTTTATATCAACCCGATAAAAATGCATAATCCAAATAAATCCAGCGCGCGCTGGATTAAAGATAATATCTCCATGGTCGACTTGCTGGCGAACCTCGGCTACGGTCCGCCCAAACCAGTCGGCAAGGAACGGCTTTACATCAGCATGCTCCGTGATTCCGACACCACGCCCTCCTTTTCTGTCAATGAAAAATCAGGCACCTGGTATGACCACGGAGAAGGAAAGGGCGGTAATATCATTGACTTCGGCCTTAAATATTGGAAAGACCTGACATTTCCTGAAGTGCTTAAAAAGATCGTGGCCGTTAGCCAGACTTCAATGCCGTCAGAACAACGGCAATTTCAGAGAAAGGCCAAGGCGATTGAAGAACCGAACTATGGCATTCTGGAAATAAAAGATTTAGGACAAAATGTTGCCCTGCTCAACTACCTTGAAAGCCGCTGTATCATGCCGGTAGCTAAGGGTCGTCTCAAAGAGGTGTATTATTATGTAGAAGATGAGAACAAGATCAGAACGAACTATTTCGCTGCCGGCTGGTTCAACGAAACCAGCTCCTGGGAAGTCAGAAATCAAAATTTTAAAGGGTGTCTTGGCCATAAAGGAATAAGCTTTCTGCCAAATTCTGATAAACGATTAGCAATATTTGAAGGTTATTTTAATTACCTGAGCTGGTTAACCGATAATCCTTTCGCTACGGAGAGCGTGCTTGTATTGAACTCGCTTGCGTTGCTTCAGATAGGAATAACCAAAGCCGCGCCATTTAATGACATTTATCTGTTTTTTGACAACGACCCATCCGGGGAAAGGGCTACCGAAGCATTTAAGAAAGCCATTCCAAATGTTACCGATTGTTCTGCTATTTATAAAGGGTACAATGATTATAACGACAAGATCGTCGCGGGCCAAATCGGCTACCAAGTTACGAGGTAAATAACGAGCGGGTTATCTTTTGGTTTTTATACTTGCAAGATGTGCTCGTGTCCGACAAAAACTCCTTCGTCGTAATTTGTCAGCCACTCACAACCTTGCCCTAAACTTCCGCTCCGTACCTCCGCGGAAGATTAGGGAGTATCGAAAACTCGCAACTCGTTTTCTCCAATGACATTCAAACGTAAAGTAATGGGCAGGCCCGCTAAAATTGAGAACAAGCGGATAAAAAAGATAGATGCCCGCTTTACTGAGGATGAATATCATATAATCCTGGAAATGGAACGAACGTTAGGTATCCGCAAGACCGACCTGGTGCGGAACCGGTTGTTGCAGGATGCCCATCTTACCGTTGTTAATGCAAAGGAACTTATTGCTTTGCTGGATGGTGTTGGCACCGAATTGAGCAGGTGTGGTAACAACATTAATCAATTGGCTAAGTATGCCAACACGCTGAATAAGTATGGACGTCTATCGCCGGTAGTCATCGAGTGCTTTAATTTGCTATTCGAGTCATACATAGGAAACCAAAAGGCGTTGGAAATAGCATTGCGAAAGATCATCCGCTCATTGGGCTGAAAAATTTGTGAGAAAGCATATTCAATAAGTGCAGAACATCAGCGAACCCGTTCGCTACGAGCAGGTTTAAGGCAACCTGGTTCCGGATGAGCAGGATAAGTTGGAACTGGCTCTCGTCTTATTGAGAACCAGCTCTGCATGAATCTGGTTGCTTTGAGCGGACTTCCAGCGAACCCGCTAACTGAAAACCGGTTCAATGATTGAGCGTTCCTACCGAATGCGTTCGCTTTGAACGGGTTAAAAAAAATCTGGTTGCCAGTAAACAAACTACAACGAGCGGGTTCGGCTTTCATGCAGAACCATTTCAGTGCGAATAGGCTCCGTGAGAACGGGTTCATGCCGAACTTCCCAAATCGGAGCGCATTCAGTAACAGTGAGCTGCTTGCGAATTGGTTAAGTGGGAACGCGTTCATACCGAACTTCCCAAATCGGAGCGCATTCAGTAACAGTGAGCTGCTTGCGAATTGGTTAAGTGGGAACGCGTTCTCAGACAACGTATGTGCAACGAACCGGCTTATTAAAAACTCCCTAATTATGATTGTCAAGATTTTTCCCTCAACCGAAAAGTCGTCTGAGTTTCCCGGTGTTAGCTACAACACGAACAAAATCGACAAATTCAAAGGCGAACTGATGAAGGTAGCGAACTTTGGGCCTTTACAGGGCTTACAGCAATTGAGGCCGGAAGATTACAAGAATTACCTGAAGATGGTTTCTGCTACCAATAAAGGCGTAAAGTATCCGCAGTTTCATGCGGTCATTTCCGCTAAGGGAAGGGAATATGATAAGCAAACCCTCGCGGTGATTGCGGAACAATGGCTCGCGGCAATGGGTTATGGCCAACAGCCTTACCTGCTGGTTTACCATAAGGACACGAGTCACAATCACATTCATCTGGTAAGTACCCGGATCAATAAACAGGGGAAAAAGATCAGCGACAGTTTCGAGCGGATCAGGGCAGTCCAGCAGTTAAATATCATATTAGGGATCGATGAGAAGCACAGCACAAAAACAGATGTGGCAAAAGCGCTGGCCTACCAGTTCGGCAGCAAGGCCCAGTTTATAATGATTTTGGAAAGCCTGGGCTATGTGCTGCGAGAGCAGGAAGGCCAATTGACCGTCATCAAATTTGGTAAAAGACAAGGCGAGGTCGACCTGGTATCTATTAAAGAAAGGCTTAAAAATTATAATGCCAACGAACAAAGAAAAGTTCAGCTGAAAGCCTTGTTCCACAAATATGCGGCGGCATTTGATACCGCATTAGAGAAGAAACATGGCGTTTACACTTCTGAATTTTCTGCCTGCCTGAAAAAAAAATTCGGCATAAACCTCGTTTTCCATGCTTCCGGCGATAAACCGCCTTATGGTTATACAGTGATCGACCATGCAGAAAAGCAGGTCTTCAAAGGCGGTGAGATCATGTCCCTCAAGGAATTATTGGCCCTGCAAAAAAGCGGTCCATTCCAAAATAAGGAAACGGCTTTTGCCGGCGGCGAGCAACAAATTGGATACCAATTCAGCGATGGGCAGCGGGAATACTATGCTGCGATCTTTAGAGCCGCGCTATATAATTACCCGGACCTCGTGCAAGGGTTACATCACCAGGGATTAACGGTCAGCTTGAAAGGTGGAGGCTTTTATTTGGGTGATCCGGGAACAGGCCTCTATATCAATTCAAAGGATTTGTTGAGCGAAAAGGATCATAGTTTTATGGTCCGGCAAATTAGCCAGTATATAGAGATAGATGAGGAAATTTACCGGCATCATGTCTATGTGCCGGAACCCTACCTAACGCCTGATGTGGACGATGAGGCTGTCCATGGCAGGAACCGGCGGAGAAAGAAGATGTCAAGAACCAGTCAGCGATGAGTTAGCCCAGCGGCCTCTTGTCCAGCTAAAAAACTAATCGAATTACATCATGGTCATTATTGTAGGCAACCAAAAAGGCGGTGCAGGAAAAAGCACGCTTACGCTTTTGCTGGCGAATTATTTAACCCGCTCAAAGAACTGTAAGGTTACGGTGTTGGATATGGATTACCAACAGTCTATTTCGCAGAAATTTGAGAAAGCGAAAATTCTAGAGAACGCCGAGCCTTATGAAGTGCTGGCCTATGCCCTTGCAGATTTCCCGGAGATGGAAGATACGATCAGGGAAAACCCAAAAGACATTGTATTGATCGATCTGCCGGGCAAGCTGGATGATGATGGCCTAATCCGCGTGTTTGAAGCGGCCGACATTGCCGTGTGTCCTTTTTCTTATGACGAGTTCAGTTTCGAGTCGACGGTTCCCTTTGCCCTGGTGCTGAAAAAGATCAACCCGGCAGTGCAGATATTGTTCGTCCCCAACCGCATCAAAGCAAATGTCAAATACGAGATCAAAACGGAAGTGAACGAACAGCTTAACCAGATCGGAACGGTAACTAAGCCTATCGCCGACCGGATCGATTTCCAGCGGGCAAACACCTTTCAAACGCCGTTGGCGGTCCACGCCGCCATCGTCCCGGTTTTCGGACAAATTTTTCAAAACTTTATCGAACCCCATTTATGAGTGAAATCAAAACCCTGGCGGACCAGCTAAGAAGCCGGATGGCCAAACCGGACATCCCGGAGAAACCTGCGCCGGTTGTAAAGAAAAAGTCGGCAAAGCCGCAAGAACTTCCGGCCATCATCGACCAGCTGCGCGCCTATGATCTAACAGGCCATAAGACCCTGGTACACGGGCGCTTCGACGCACAGACCGCGCAATTGCTGCACCATTTGAAAATGGCTACCGGCATCGAGGTAACCAGGGTGCTTTGCTTTGCTGTACGGGAACTGCTACACGCGCACCCCGAACTGAAGGCCGTCATTAAAGAACACTTAGACAAATTTGAACTATGAACCGGAGATTCTCAACCAAAGCGGGAACTGGGAAAAGCCGGTCACGGAACGGATCAGGGGATTTGATGAACGAAGCCAGAAATCCGTGGTGCGTGTCCGGCTGGACAAAAAAACGGCATGCTGCTCAAACAGCTGAACGTGGCCACGGGCGTCGAGATCCAGCAGGTGGTCCCCTTTTCGGTGAGCGAACTGGTCCGGCAGCAACCGGAATTGAAAACAATTATTAACAATTTCTTAAAAAAACCCAACGAATGAACTGGATACACTTTTTACTTTGGGTGGCCGGGATATATCTCGTGTACTACCTGGCCATTATTTTAATTGACCTTGCCGGGGGCAGGCGCGGTCCGGCAGAGCATAACAACATGCAGGAACTGACGTTTTCCGAAAGCGTCAGCCCAACCCGGCTGCAACACGAGCCTGCGGCAGAAGCTAAAGCAGCACCGGGGAATTCAACGCCCGCCAAGCGGAAGCCCGAGCCGGAAGTCATATCCTCCGGTGGCGTTAGCTTCAACGAACTGTTCCGCCTTGCTAAACAGGAGGCGATCATCTACACACAATCCGTAAGCTTTTAATCATGAGGAAGATATTTATTTTCAGTTACGGCTGCCTGCTGACATTGGGGGCAAGCGCCCAACCCGGTATCGATGAAATGCAGCAGGCGCAGCAGCAACTGGCCTCCTCCTTCTTTTCGGCCTTGGATTTTGCGCTGGTGATCGCAGGCATCTTCGGCATTATCGGCGCGGTGCGCATATACCATAACTGGCAGATGGGCCACCCCCACATCGATGAAGCCGTCCTGGCCTGGTTCTTTGCGGCCATATTCATGGTACTGGCTGGCGCTTTCCTTCGTGCTGTCTTCGGCATTTAATGCCCTATTTAATACCTCCAATAACCCGGCGGTTCCCTGCTTATCAGGGGCCGCTTTTTTTATTTCCAAATTTTAATTACCCCTATAATGAACAAACTCAAAAAAATGTGGGCCACCGCCGTAGTGCTGGCCCTGGGCTCGGCATCCGCCTTTGCCCAAAATGGTGTGAGCGGTATCAATTCCGCCACTTCCTCTCTTAAAACTTATGTCGATCCGGTAACCAACGTGGTACTGGTCATCGGTGGTATTGTCGGCATTGTCGGCGCGATCCGCGTGTATTCCAAATGGAATTCAGGCGATCAGGATATCAATAAGGAACTCATGGGATGGGGAGGCAGTTGTGTCTTTCTTGTGGTTTCGGCAGTGGTGATCAAGGCGTTTTTCGGGCTGACCTAATGGCAAGGCGCTATGCAATTTACAAGGGGCTTCAAAAGCCCCTTGTTTACCGTGGCTTCAAAGGCAAATTTATCTTTTGGGGTATTGGCACTTTGCTGGCCGGCCTGGTCTTGGGCGGGCTCACCATTGCCCTGGTCAACATGTGGCTGGGCGCTTTGGTCCTTATCGGCTGCGTCGTAGGCGGATTACTTTATATCGCCAATAAGCAAAAGAAGGGCCTGCACAGCAAAGTCGGTGATAAAGCGATTTATATCCATCCATCCAGTTTGAAACATCTCAATCGTTATGGCCAAACAAACATTTAAATTACCCTATGCCGGTATCGATAATGGCCTGCTGATCGGTGCAAACGGTGAAATTTCTGTTGTGATAAAGATCACCAACCCGGTCGTCCGGTATTCGGCTTCCTCGCCTGCTTACGAGGAATCCCACCAGCTGATGATCAATATTGTAAAGATATTAGGTGACGGTTACCTGCTGCAAAAACAGGACGTCATCAGCCGCGGTGTTTATCCGTCCAAAAAAGCCGATGAATATTTACGGCAAAAATATAACGACCACTTCAAAGGCCGCAGCTTCCTGAACGTAGATACTTATCTGACCATAACCCGGCAGGTGAAGAAAGGTGCGTTTTACATCTACAACGCCCAAGGCTTGCGCGATTTCAGGCAGGCAACCGGTAAGGTGATGGACGTGCTAAGCGCAGGCAAAACCATGCCAAGGCTGCTGGACGAAAAAGCGGTCAACCTGCTGGTCATGCAGATACTAGCAATGGACTTCAGCGGAAAGGTCGCCCTCAATAACATCACACCCACTGAAACAGAACTCAAGATGGGAATGAAGTCGGTTCGTAACATCAGCCTGATCAATATTGATAACATCGACCTGCCGCTTGAGGTCAGCAGCCATATTGAACTGAACGAGAAGGATACGCTGCGCGGTTTCCCGGTGGACTTTTTATCCTTTTTGTTTAAAGTGCCGGAATTCGAAGCGATCCTGTTTAACCAGGTGATCGAAATACCCAGCCAGACGATGACCCTGCGCAAACTGGAGCAAAAGAAAAAACGCCATTCAGGTATCCCCGACCCTGCCAACCAAATATGCGTCGCCGATATTGACCTTTTGCTTAACGATGTGGCCAGGGAAAACCAGTTGCTGGTCAACTGCCATTTTAACATCGTTGTTGCTGCGGCCAACGAGGCTCTGCAGAAGGCATGTAATTATATTGAAAGTGCTTTATTTTCTTTAGGGATTATCCCCAGTAAGAATGCTTATAACCAGTTGGAGCTTTTCCGTACAGCATTACCGGGTAACGGCGTCGAGCTGAAAAACTACGACTGGTTCCTTACCACCTGTGATGCCGCGCTTTGTTTCTTTTTCAAGGAAGCCATGCAACAGGATGAGCTATCGGATTTCCTGATCCGCTTTACCGACCGTCAGGGCATTCCGGTCGGTATCGACCCCGCCGATCTGCCCATGCGCACGAACCGCATCAATAACCGTAATAAGTTTGTGCTGGGCCCGAGCGGCTCGGGTAAAAGCTTCTTTATGAATGCGCTCATCGAACAGTATATGGCCTATAATATGGATATGGTCATTGTAGACACCGGCCATTCCTATTCGGGGATTTGCAGCTATTTTAAAGGCAAATATATTACCTATACCGACAAGAAGCCGATCACGATGAACCCGTTCCAGATCAGGCAGGATGAATACAACATTGAAAAGAAGGATTTTTTAAGCACATTGATCGGCCTGCTCTGGAAGGGTGCGGAAAGCACCTTCAGCCAGGTCGAGCGCGACGTTATTTCGCATGTTATCAGCGCGTATTATCACCAGTACTTTAACCAGGAGAAACTTCCGCCATTAAGCAAAAAGGAAATATCCAGCATCCGGAAAAAAGTGCTGGAAGAGATGAAGGGCGGACCGGGCATTGTTCCTTTTGAAGAATTGAAACTGGAAATTATTACGGACGAATTACTGCAAAGGGAGCTCAGCAGCAATGACGAACAACTCGTAAATGGCCTAACCCATGCCAGTAACGACCATATTCCCAACGAAAAACAAAGCCCCTTCCAGGCTGTATTCGAGCAGAAATATGCCGATGCCGTTAAAGTCGAACAGTTGCAGCGTTTGAAAGCCAAATACGCTCAGCCGATACCCAACCTGGATTTCAACAGCTTTTACGAGTTCGCGCTTTGGAAAATACCGGAGATCAGGCAGGAAGAACGTATTCCCTTTGACGTAGATGAATTCCGTTATGTGCTCAAAAAGTTTTACAGGGGCGGCGAATATGCGCCCATACTGAACGAACCTGCCGATCAGTCGCTTTTCAGCGAAAGGTTCATTGTCTTTGAAATCGATTCAATCAAGGAGTCGCGGATTTTATTCCCGGTTGTCACGGTCATTATTATGGACGTGTTCATTCAGAAAATGCGCTTTCGTTCCGACAGGCGCAAATGCTTATGCGTCGAAGAAGCGTGGAAAGCGATTGCAAGTCCCATGATGGCGGGGTATTTATTATACCTCTACAAAACGGTACGGAAGTTTTGGGGCGAAGCTATTGTGGTAACGCAGGAATTGGGCGATATCATCGGTAATGCGGTGGTCAAGGACAGCATCCTCAATAATTCGGATACGGTATGCCTGCTCGATCAGACCAAGTTCAAGGACAACTATAATGAGATCGCGGCACTTTTATCCATCAACGAGACAGAACGAAAGAAAATTTTTACGATCAACCAGTTGGACAACACGGAAGGACGAAGCAGGTTTAAGGAAGTTTATATCCGGCGGGGGTCGGTCGGCGAGATCTACGGCGTAGAGGTGTCCATCGAACAGTATTTGACTTATACCACCGAAAAACCGGAGAAATCCGCGGTCGAAGTGTACGTCAAATATTTTGGCAGCTATCCAAAGGCGCTTGACCTTTTTGTAGCCGACATCGCTGAAAGTGGCCTTTCGCTTTCCCAATTCGTCAGCCATATTAATCAGCACAATCAACCTTTTAATTATGATCTCAAATGAAAAATATACTATTTATAGTGCTTATTATGCTGACACGATCAGCATTCGCACAGGAATTGGTAGTCGACCCTGCCACTTCAGCCGCAATTCTGGTTAACAGCGGCGTCATCAATGGCCAGCTCAATACCACCAACAACAATTTAAGCCTGATCCAGAAAGGACAACTGGCGGTTACCGGGCAACTCGTCATCGTCAACAACCTGCAAAACAAAATATATCAGGGGCTCAGCCAGGTCGCGTCAGTCATCAATAACCTCAGTACGATCAAGGAGATCGCGGATTGCGGCACGGACATCATAAGCGATGTGGAACAGTCAGTAGTGTTGGCCAAATCTAATCCGGTATTGCTCCTTTTCGCCGAACAGGGCGCGAGGGAGTTTGAAACCAGGGCGGTCACACTGGCAGCCGACGTTAGCGCCTTTGTGCTCAAATCAGGCGGGCAGAACCTGATGGACTCCGGCGAACGCGGCAAGTTGCTCAACCATATTGAAACTGAAATGCAGATTTTACGGGGCATTGCTTATGGCTTGCAGCGGGCCATGTATTGGGCAAAGATGCGTGGTATCTGGTCCTCGCTCAATCCATGGGGGACCTGGAAAAATATGGATGTACAGATAGCTAATGACGTAATCAATAACGCCAAATACCTCAAGCAATGAAACTTAAATTAATAGTGCTCCTGTTACCTTTTGCCTTCAGCTTTTCACCTTCCATGGCCCAGCGAAGTACCATCGACATTGTGGGCATGCACCAGTTGATCGACCAGTCGAAGGACGAACATACCCGGCAGGTGAACACACGAAACAACCAGGCTACCGTCAATGCCAACGAACAGGCTAACCTGACACTTTTGGGAAAGCTGAAAGATATATACCGCACCCTTCAAAATCGCTACAACACGCTCGGGACGGCCGTTAGTGTTGCCAATATCGGCATCGAGGCCACGCCAATGGTCGGGCAGATCATCATCTACCAGGGACAGATTGTTAAGCTGGTGGAAAAAAACCCTGCGGTTGCGATGTTAGGGGTTCAGTCGGAAATAGAATTCGTCCAAAAGGCGGAAGGGCTATTGAGCTACGTTGCCGGGCTGACCTTATCGTTTGGCGATGTGAACCAGATGAAGGCTTCCGACCGCAAGCTACTTTTTGATTATGTCATCCAGCAATTAAGCCAGATTCAGGAACTGTCCGGTAATCTGGTCGACACGCTGAGTTATTCCAACCTGTCTTCCCTATTACGTTCATTGAACCCTTTCCAAAACTTTGTCGATATGGACAAGAACATGGCCGAGGACATTATCCAAAACGCCAAATACCTTAAGCAATGAAAAACATCTTCGTCTTTTTCGCTTTATGCTTTTCGCTTTCAGTTCAAGCGCAGGAATACGTTTTTGACCCGCAATATTTTGCGTCTGTACAGGCCAACGAAGCGGTGCGCAGCAGTGCCGAAGCCACCCACAATCAGTACCTCGGGAAAATCAATAACAATATCAACGACATCAATATCAATGTAGGCTCGGTGGTGCTGGCACAAACAATCATTTATAATGGGCTGTCCGACGTCAACTCCGCTTTAAAGGATGGAATGGCCGTCAAAAACATGGCTGTGCTGACCAGCGACATGATCAGTTACCTGCATCAATGCCTGGATTTAGCCAAAGCACAGCCTTACCTGCTGCTGTTTGCGACCAATATTGAGCATGAAATGCAGTTCAGGGCGACCAGCCTTGTCAGCAATGTTTCGGCTTACGTGTTAAAAGAAGGCGACAACGTGCTGGCCGATTACAACGGCCGCGACCAATTGCTCAAAAAAGTTACGCAGCAATTGCAGGTACTCGACGCGCTGGCTTACGGTGCCTGGCGGGCGATGTTCTGGGCGAAGGAGCGCGGCTTACTGGCTTCCGTTAATCCATGGGCCAATTTCATTAATAAAGACAAATTTTTTGTCGAGCAGATCATTGGCAACGCCAAGTATTTACAGGCCAACCCCTGATCTGCCGTTCGTTAAAGTCTTTCAGGCGGCTTTTCTGCCGTCTTTTTATTTCACAAAAATCAAACCTCAATTGTATGAAAAAACTGTTATGCCTTTTGGCACTCTGCCTTTCAATGTCTGCTTTGACGGCTCAGGCAATTGTCCAGGACAAAGCGACGATCAATCAGTCGCAGCGCATGGTATTCCAGCAATGGAACCAGAATGATTTTTACCCGCATTCGGGCTTTTTGGGTACCAACCCCTACTACTGGCTCGTGTGGGGCCTGTTCGATCCCAATTACCATAAAACCGACCTGCGGCCTTTGAGCGCAACCGGGCCGCAAACGCAGCGGCTGGCCCTGGTGAGTGCCCTGAACAGCACCGATAACAATTATAAGCTGAATTCCGACACGACCCGCAAAACGGCGCTTTCGCAGATTGCTTCGCAATCGGGGCTGCTTTCCGATGCCGACCCACTCTGGCTGCTGTATTACAGTCAGCAGTTCCAGCCGCTGTTGAACTATTCAGCGGTATCGCTGTTAGGTCCGCTGCCTCCAAAGGTTAGCACTAAGCTGGTATCGGAGGGAATGTACAGGTGGTATAGCAATGCGCTCGCCATGCTAAAAGAACGGCTCAACGGGGCAAGGACGACGGATATGGACAGGGGCTCAAGGATCATGGCCTATTACCGGATGCTGAAAGAATACCAGGAACTGTCAGGCGTTTGGGCGGTAAGCGTTTCTGCGGCACAACTGACCCTGAACATGCAGGCAGCGCAAAAGCAGGTGCAGCTATCGACCGCGCCGGTCAGCAACTGGACGCCGAACACAGATGTACAGATTGCCACGAAGGTCATTCAAAACGCCAAATATTAAATCTTATGCAAAAAAAAATAATCGTTTTATGCCTGCTGTTCGGCTTATGCACCACGGCAGGATTCGCCCAATCTATTGATACGGCGGCCTATAAGAAGACCTTGCAATACCTGCAGGGCGATGGCGTATACGAGACCGGCATGATGACCTTTCTCGGCGGCCTCAAAAATTCGATCTGGACACATTTCGATCTGTTCATCGGTGATGCGCAAGCGTTGGCAGCCATTTTTATGATTATCTTTTTTGCCATACGCTCCTATGAAATGATGGTCGGTGACAAAAAGATGGAGATTATGCCCTTGTTACGACCATTTGGTTTAGCGATGGTCATTCTTTGATGGGGTGCATTTGTAAAGATGGTCGCCTTCCCGACAGACCTGGTCGCCAACCAAACCGAGCAGATGTTTAACAGCGTTCAGGGAACAGTTGACGGCCTGCGTTTTACCCGCGCGGGGCTGATGGTGCAGGTCGCAGATTCGCTTTACAGCTATCAGGCGCAAGCCGATGTAGCGGAAAAGGAGAGCGATACCTGGTATGGCCAGGCCTGGAATTCAGTAACCAGTACCATTAAACAGGGGATTTCCACGGTGATTTCACCGCTTATGGAACTGAAGAACCGGCTCACCGTTGGCATGCAGTTACTTTTTACCCAGCTGCTGGAACTATTGGGCATATGGATATTGCGGATAGCAGTCTATATCATTTTCATGATACAGATCATTTATTCATCCATTCTCATCATCCTTGGGCCCTTTTCCGTCGCGGCAAGTATCCTGCCCGCCTTCCGGGACAGCTTCAGTACCTGGATAGCAAGGTTTGTCTCGGTAAACCTATATTCCGGTATCGCATATTTAATCATGTATTTATGTGGGCTTATGCAGGAATACGCACTCCAGTCAGAGATCAGCAAGTACCAGGCATTAGTCGGAAGCAACGGTACCACTGCCGATATGGCCAGGTTCGCTGCGTTCGCAGGTAACGGTATCTTATCGTTCGGAACGGTCATCATCGTATTTGTGATCGGTGCCATTTGTATGTTTACCGTGCCAAGCATCTCGACCTGGATCATTTCCACTTCCGGTATTACTTCTGCCACTTCGAGCGCGGGCCGCGGGGCTGCCTCCGTGATTGGTGTCGCCCGTCGTGTTTCCGGCAAAATTATCTAACCGTCCGCCGAAGGCGGAACAAATCCAATTTTATGATTATCAAAAATATCGAAGCCAAAATTCGGCTGGCGACCTGGGTGGCTTTCGGCAGCTTTATAACGGCCATTATCCTCACCATTATCGTGTCCGCTTATGCTTCAAGACAGGTGGCAGATGCCCGGAAAAGCATTTATATCCTCAATAACAATGTGCCGTTGCAGGCTATTCAGACCGACATGCAGCTCAACCGCCCGGCAGAATACCGCGCAGATGTCAACCTTTTCCATTCGTTGTTCTTTTCATTGACACCTGACGATCATTACATCGAGTACCAGATGAAAAAAGCCATGTACCTCGTCGACCAATCGGGCATGGAAGAATACAATGATCTGAAGGAAAACGGTTTTTTTAACTCTATCCTGTCCTCCAGCTCGGTGCTGACACTGCAAACGGATTCGATTGCGCTCGATATGCCAAAGCACTATTTCCGCTATTACGGTAAGCTGAAGATTGACCGGCGCAGCTCCACCGTATTGCGGTCGCTAATCACTGAAGGTTACCTTAAAGACATACCGCGAAGCGACAATAATCCGCATGGCGTGCTGATTATTAACTGGAAAACATTGGAAAACAAAGACCTGCAAGATGTTCAAAAAAATACATTCTGAGCGCGATCCCAGGGATACCGTAATCAGCGAGGTGAAAAAGGAGCTCCGGCCCTATTTCAGCAAAGCAAGCCGGAGCTTAAAGGCGATTGCGGAACGTTACCCAAAGTTTCTGTTCGCAATGATGGTCATCAATATGACGTTATCGGCCATTCTGTGCTTTACTGTTTTCAGAAATAGGGAGCCGCCTAAAAAAGCACTTCCAATAAAGATAGCTTCGACCGTTACCGATGGCTTTGACCGCATCATGAAGGCAGGCGCTGCACTTCGCCAAACCGCCCACCTGAAAAAGCAGGTTGACAGCATTTCCCAAAAGAAAATGCTGACCCAAACAGACAGTGCCGTTCTGCTCAAAGATTTGGACAGCCTGCAGCATATTCACCGGGTGGTTAACTTTTAGCGACTGTAGAAAGGCCATAAGTACCAATAAAATAAATTATTCACGAATACCTACCAGCATGAAGATCAATTTTAAACAACCCAAATACATTTTGCCGCTGATCCTGCTGCCCTTTTTGTGCCTGTTCTTCTTTGTTTACCACAGCGGTTTTGCAAAAAAGAAACAGGAGGCGAAACAGGAGGCGGGCATTAATGGCACTGTCGGCGACGTGTCGCCCGATATTAAGAAAAAACAACTGGAAAATAAACTCGATGCTTACAGGAATACCTATAAGGATGCGGACGCCTCTTCAGCAGTGAGCGCCTTGCCGGAAGAAAAGACGAGCAACCCATCGTATAACAACAATTATACGGACAAGCAAAAGCGAATGCTGGATTCTATCAACCAGGTCATGAAAAACCGGTATAGCCAGCGCGACAGGCAAAGCGTAAGCGTAAGTAATTCCGGCCGGGACAGGGCAATGGCCGAAGCCCTCAATAACCTGTCGGGCCGGCAGGGACAGCATCATGAGCAAGGCGCTCCGCCCCCAAAAGACCCGATGGCCACCTTTCGCGAACAGATGGCCTACCTAGACAGCATGAACAAAGCCCATGACCCGGCCCTGAAAGCTGAAAGGCTGAAAAAGGAGACGCTGGCAAAAGCTGAAGCAGAACGAAAAAACGAACACGCGCTGGCTGTACATAAAGCAGCCATGGACAACGCGGGGTTCAATACCGTAATGCCTGATCAAGCGGACGATTTTATCAAAGTGGTCATCGATGAGAACCTGACCGGCTATGCCGGTTCCCGCATAAGGCTCCGGCTGCTGGACGATATTAATGTCGGCCGTTATCTAATCAAAAAGGACACCTATTTATTTGCACTGATCAGCGGCTTTTCCGGACAGCGGGTAACGTTAACCATTAAATCTGTTCTTTATGGCGGAAAAATACTGCCGGTAAAACTGGAAGTTTATGACCTCGACGGTCTCGCAGGGCTATATGTACCGGAGTCGGCTTTTCGCGACTTCACCAAAGATCTCGGCAATAACACCATCCAAGGAGTGACTATCGATAGTGGCAGCGGCACGGGTGCGGCAACCAGCCGGTTTGTAATGAGTACCGCCGACAAAATGTTTAAATCCACCTCATCCGCCATTGCCGGGCTGATCCGTAAAAACAAGGCGCGGATCAAATACAATTCCTATCTCTATTTAATCGATGACGAAGCGCTGCAAAACGCGCAATCTAAAAACTAAAAACATGAAAAAAATATTGTCATTCCTGACCATTTTAATGGTTAGCGGCTATACCTATGCGCAAAACACGCCACTGGCAGATGGCGTAAAAAAACATGACCTGCCGGTCATTTATCTTCCGGAAAATGTTTCCGTGCAGTTCATTTCACCGGAACCTATCCGGTATGTGGATATATCTGAAAAGAACATCATCGGCGACCTGCCTTTAAAAAACGTATTGCGCATCCGGTTGAAGGATTCTGTCAAAGCGGCCGACGCCGTGTTAACGATTACCGGCGAAAAGTTTATCGTTCAATACCATATCGTTTCGGCTGATGTCATTACAGGCAGGGACGCCGTAACTGAAATTGCGATTAACCCGGCAGATACGCGGCAGCTGGATATTGCAAGCGTAGGACTGTCGCAGCCGCAACTGAAAGGTATGGCCCTTAATCTGTTTTGTAAAAAGCCGGGGCATCCTATTGCACATACCGAAGCATTCGGGCTAAAGGCATCCCTTTACCATATCTATTCCGCCGGGGACTATATCTTTTTATATCTCGGCTACGAAAACCGCACCAACTTGAAATACGACCTTGATGAATTCCGCTTTAAGGTCGATGACAAAAAGATCACCAAGTCCACCAACGTTCAATCAGTAGAGATAAAACCGGAGTATGTGCTGTTTGATAACCCAGTTTTCCAGCACAGCTACCGCAACATCATTGTTTTGAAGAAAATGACTTTCCCCGGTAATAAGGTCCTGCATATTGAACTGAGTGAAAAACAGATTTCCGGCAGGGTTATCACCCTGACCGTATCCTATCAGGATTTGCTCGGCTCGGATATTATTCCCTTGTAAACATCATAAAATGAACCCTTTGAAATTACTGGAACCGCACGAGCGTGAACAGTATGATTACCTGCGCCTGGTACTTGAAGAGGAATTCGAGGAAAGCTACCTGCAATTTCTCATCAATGGCATCCTGGTTTATGAGGTAATCAACCTAATGCCGCTTTGCGCCCCGATGTTTGAGGAGCTTGGCTTTCCCGAAAGCGAAGACAGCCGCTTGCTTCGCTATGCCGTTACCGGCACCGTAGCGCAATACCTGGAAGGAGAATTGTATCATGGCTTTTAACAGTTCAAAAAAACTGTCGGACAATATGGAGGCCTTAAGGCTGACCTTTGCCGGGCAGAAAAACTATAATCATAAAGAAACTGCCATTTTACGCAGTTATGCCGGATTCGGCGGATTGAAAGCAGTCTTATTTGGGGCCGGGGATAGCGAAAGTTGGGTACAGCAAAATGCTTCCGCCAATGACCTGCGGCTTTATCCGCTGGTAAAGGAACTGCACGAATTGTTGCAGGCCAATTTATCGACAGCAGACTATAAATCGGCTATAGCTGCCATGAAATCCAGCATCCTGACGGCCTTTTATACGCCGGATGTTGTACCAAATGCCTTATACGCCGCAATGGCCGGACAAGAAATTGTCCCCATGAAACTTTATGAGCCGAGTGCAGGCGCGGGTATATTTATCAGCGAAGCGGTAAAAGCATTCCCAGCTTTACAGGAGATCAATGCGGTAGAAAAGGATATGCTGACCGGAAAAGTGCTGACCGCGCTTGCCAAAACGTTTCCGGTCCCGGCTAATGTTCAGGTTAGCGGATTTGAGGAAACGCCTGCGAGCGAAAAAGGCAGATATGATTTTATTACCAGCAATATCCCATTTGGTAATTTCCAGGTCTTCGACCCGGCTTACCAGGGAAGCGCGGTAACTACAAAAATTCATGACTATTTCTTTGCCAAAGGTTTGGATAAATTGGGCGATGGCGGCTTGCTGGCCTATCTGGTCACCGATGCTTTTTTAAATACCGCCAGTAATTCACTGGCCCGTAAGCATGTTTTTACCTCAGCCGATTTTATCAGCCTGTCTGTCATGCCGGATAACCTCATGAAGGACAACGCCAACACTGAAGCGCCAAGCCATTTACTGCTGGTGCAAAAGAATGACTTTAAGGAAGAATTCTCCAAGGCTGAAATGCTGCTGATCGATACCGTCGAACAGGAAAACCGCTACGGCAAATTTTCGCTCAACGCTTATATCGAACGCCACCCCGAATTATTATTAGGCGATACCAAAGGCGCTGGCAAAAACCAGTATGGGAAAGCCATACAAATGGTCTGGCAAAAAGGCCCGCTCGAAGAAATCAGGCACCCGCTTTTGGAGCAAATCGCCGAAGGGCTGGCCGCCAATTTTGACCGCGAGCGCTGGAGGGCATTGCAGCAAAAACTGGCCGCAGAAAAAAATGCCAGCAAGGAAATAGGGAAAACCGCCGGAGACGCGCGGTTTTTTACTTTTCTGGAGGTTCCGGATGTTAAGTCTGATCAAGCCGCCAGCCAGGGGCAGTTGGGTTTATTTGACGCACCCTCCGTTAACAATGACCGTGCGCAGGGCTATCTGTCCAATATCGATAAAGCCTTTATCGATCCGGCTACCGGGCGGCAGATCAGCACTATCCGAACCACCGCAAAGCCCGATCATGACAGTATCGTTTTAATTACGGCGAGGGGCAATCAGTACGGTAGGTATCTGTACAAATTGTATAGCAACGTCCAGGAACTCAGTTTTTCCAATAAATGGTTAAACGGTAATACGCTCAGTTATGAACTGAAGGCTTTAGCCGCCAAACTAAAAAATTTCGGCCACGACTATCGCTATGAAGGAGATAAGAGTCTAGAAGGCGCGTTCCAACTGATACCTGACCGCCCCGTACCATTTGCTGCTATCAAGCCTTTCTATACCCGCGACACTTTAGTGATCCATGAACAGAAAGCTGGTTTGATCGGCCCTATTGAAAATAGCCAGGCGGAGTTCAAGCCCTTTGATGACCAGAAAGACCTTTCGTTTTTCAGGCAATACATTCCGTTAAGGGACAGCTATATGGAGCTGTATGGCGCAGAAGCGAAAACGCTGCAGGTTCAACCCGATCTGCGGGTATTGATGAACCGTTATTATGAAAGCTTTAAAGCTAAAAACGGCGACTTGAACCGGCAGCTTAACCGTAACCGCCTTCTGCAAGACCCGGCTTTTGGTTTTACCGTCTTGTCATCTTTAGAACGCCGTGAGCATGAAACCTGGACAAAAGCCGACATTTTTTATGGGCCAGTGTTCCCGCAGCAGGAAAGCCTGCACACCGATGACCCGGCAGAGGCGCTGGCACGGTGCCTGAACGACAAGGGATTTGTTGATTTGTCTTATATCAGCCGGGCGACTGGAATGGATGAAAATGAGTTGGTGCGCAAACAGGAACGGCAGATGCTGCTCAACCCGGCCAGCAGGCAATGGGAAACCACCGATGCCTATTTATCCGGCAATGTGGTGGCCAAACTGGAAAAGGCCGGACGGATAGCCGCTGAAAATCCCGAAGATATACAGCTGGCACGAAGCCTTGCGGCCATTCGGCGTGTACAGCCGGAGAAAATTCCCTTTGAAGTCCTGGACTTTAACCTCGGCGAGCGATGGATACCCATTCACTATTATGAAGCTTTTGCCAGCGACCTGTTTGGCCTGGAAACCAATATCGAATTTTTTTCCTCGGTCGATTCCTTCAAGGTTAACTACCGCCACGGCAACGCCAAAACAGATGAGGAGTTTGCGATTATGCCCAAGTCGGGCATTAAAATGAAGGGTGCCGCCCTTTTGGAGCATGCGCTCGAAAATACCAGCCCCTACTTCAGCTATACTATAGGCAAAGGCGACAGCACTGTCCGGCTGCCAGATAACGAAGCCATTCAGTTAGGCCACCAGAAAATCGAATCGATACGCAGCCGCTTTGGGGAATGGTTACGGGATCTGCCAAACAATGAAAAAACACGGATAGAGGAATTGTACAACAATACCTTCAACTGCTACGTCTTGCGGCAATATGACGGTAGCCACCTGACCTTCCCCGGACTTGACCGCAAGGCTTTAGGCATTGAGGACTTATATAGCTCACAGAAAGACGCGGCCTGGCGCATTATGCAAAACCGCGGCGCATTGATCGACCACGAAGTCGGTTTGGGTAAAACGCTGACGATGATCATTGCAGCGCAGGAAATGAAAAGACTGGGAATTGTGCAGAAGCCGATGATCCTGGCATTAAAGGCCAATGTCGGCCAGATCACCGATACTTACAGGAATGCCTATCCGCAGGCAAAGATATTGGCACCGGGCGAAACACCATTCAGCTTTTTGATCGTTGAATAGAAGGTAGTTCGTGAGTTGAATCCCGACCTGAGAGCGACCTCAGTGATATTTCCACGACCATATTTTCGGACTGCAGCAACTTTATGGCCTCCTCCGCACGAAGTGCATTTGGAGATTCCGTTGAATTTGACCACCTGATTCTGTTTTAAGCTGACCACTGATTCCGGTGGAAACAGGTTTTTCCCACTTTTGGTGAAATATGCAGTGTGAGAGGACAGATAAGGAAATAATCCCTATCTTCCTCCTTGATTATTTCAAATTCTAAATGTGATAGAAGGTCAACGCTCTTGATTTACCAACTTTACTTTTTGGCAACCCGATTGACCATATTCCGATCCTACGCAAGCTTTTTCCGCAACCATTTGCGAACCGGCTCATCATACCATTTCAATGTGGCATAGGCCAAAACGATCCCACCTGTTAAAATGAGTAACGCATAAGGCCACGCCTGCACAATCGTTACGCCTTTATGATTACTGATCCAGGCAACGTAAAAATAGACCAGCGGGTAATGTACCAGGTAAAGCGGATAGGATATATCACCTAAAAATTTGCATATCGTGTTCTCTCTTTGAGTTTGCATCACGCCACTGGCGCCAAGATATACTATAAGCGGGAAAACGATGATAATGCAAACAGATTCATAGATCCCGTTCATCCAAACATGCTCAGCGCCGCCAATGCGCGGCATATAAAGTACGATAGCTACTAAAAGGCTGCACCATAAAAAGGCATTTTTAATTCGGGTCGGCTTTGCTACACGTGAAAGTAACAGACCGGCAAAGAAAGGGTACATGGTACGGGTTAGCCCAACGCGTACCTGTTCCGCATTCAGTGTCCAGCCACCACTAACGTCGCCGTTTGTGATTGCCAAGTGTGCGAGTGCGATAGCAGCGATGCCTACTAAGATACTTAATGCCGTTTTGGAAAACTTCCTGATCCAGATAGCATAAAGAATGTTGGCAATGTATTCAAAGAACAATGACCATCCCACGCTATTCAGGGGGTGCATCTCTTCCCAGCCACGTATATCAAGCGATAATGGTACGGGCAGGACAGTATAGCCGATCAGCATCACCAGCAGCATCTTCCAGACAGGAATAGTATGAATGAGCGGCCATAGCGTAGAATCCGTAAAATAGAATCCGATCGCGCCGAGGGTCATCCCTAAAACCACCATTGGTTGAAGACGTTCCATACGGCGTTTGAAAAAGTTGCCAACGGTCATTTTATGCCAGCGGTTGTCATAAGCATAGCCGATCACAAAGCCGGACAACAGATAGAAAAAGTCAACGGCCAGATAGCCGTGGTTGACCAGGATATCCAGGTGCCCAGTTCCTAACGGCTCGGTCAGGTGGAAAGTTACAACAATTATGGCTGCGACACCACGAAGGCCGTCTAATATGGGGTAGTGTGGCTTGGTGGCCAGCTCATCATTGAGGTCAGTTCTCATGTAATAGGTTGTAAAAATTACAATTTGCAAAAAATAGCTAATATTCAATTATCCGACTAAATTTTAATTCCAGGTTGGCAACTACCCCAAAATTTCCCTGTTCTATCTGATTTTATACTACACAGCTAGTCTGACTTTTTAGAACTCCAGGATGTTCTTCGGCTTTGATTAAGAATTTTCATGCTTGAAAATGTGTATGCTGGCAATCTTTTTCAGATCGTACCAACCACCAAAAGTGGGGAAGAACCAATTTTTCCGAAATATACAATAGAAGGCGTTAACTGTTCAAAACCTCTTACTTAACATAAAGGTAATTATCAGACAAGGGCTGAATAATTTGCAGTAGAGCTATTGCTGATTATAAATTTTGTTTTTCAAAAAGCTTTAAGCGTGCTCCAGAATAAATTCAGCATCAATATGAAGTTCTGTATGGACAGCTTTTAAAAAATCAATGCTTACCTGTTGCTTGCCATTCATGATTAAAGAAAGCTTGGCATCGCTGACCTTTAATTTCTTAGCCAGGTCTTTCTGCTTTAATTTCATTTCAAACATTCTCATTTCGATCATACCAATTAACGTAGTTGGTGTATCGATTACATAGGTAGCCTGTTCATATGCTTGGGCAGTTTGTGCAAGGGAACGGATCTCTGCCAATTCTTCTTTAGAAACGCCGTCACTCCCTTTAGCCATCAGACTATCAATTCTGGCCATTACCTCATTATAGCCAGCATCAGTAGTTATCTTTTTCATCCGTCTTGTAGATAAAAAGAATAAATAAAATCCACCTTTTTCCACAGGTGGTTAATGGTGCCCGTCTTTTAGATTGATGAGCAATCAATCCGGTCATATCCTTTGTGGGTGCCCACAAAACGTATATATACCGTTCTAATATCAAAAAAGATCATAGCAACGATCCGGTAATTGTTTCCGCGGATATCAAAAACAAAACGATCATTGCCGACAGCATCTACCGAATTAAACATATCTTTAATTTCATGGTAGTTTGCCCAGTCCGCCTGCATAGTTAATCTGTACCAGTTGTTTAAAGCATCTTTTGCACCGGCATGTACTTCAAAAAAATCACGAAGTTTACCATAGCTAATAACGACCACGATTTTTATTTTTACAAATCTAAATAAAATTTAGATATTCTAAAAAAATAAAAGGATTGTTTATAATTGCTAATGGCTTTTAAAACTATACTTTTAAACTGAACTGCTTTTTTTAAAACTATAGTTTTAAAAATTAGATAAAATTATTCCCTAATGAAGGTTGCCACGTATCTGATTTAGATTATTAGGCACACAATTAACACTGATTAAAATGGAAAGAGCAATCTGGACAAACATCCATCCGGGTATAATTTTAAAGGAAGATGTGATCAAAGCAAACGGGTTGAATATCGGAGAGGCCGCTGATCTATTAGCCGTATCCAGGTTAACCCTGTCTAAAATAGCGAATGGAAAAGGGGCGATAACGCCCAATATTGCTTTACGGATCGAAACGGTTTTTGGCGGAAATGCAGATTTTTGGCTAAGGATGCAAAGAGGTTATGATTTGATAAAAGAAAAACAAATTTAAATAATGCGCTAAGTTAAATCACCTTAAGTTTGTATCATATGGAAAGGAATGAAAGAATTAATGAACCTACGATATACGGTTTGGAAAGTACGGATGTGGAAATGAACGAGGTAATCGCAGAAGCCCTGGAGCATATAAAGGAATTTGATATTGCGGTTGAAAGAAAAAATTCTGATTTTAATTCTTTTGCAAAAATTTAAACAATACGGTGCAAAGCCTAAGTTTTTAAAATGACCAATGTTGAATTCATTCATTAAATTTGTAAAAAGACGATGGCACCAGTAACTATACATCCAAAAGATCAGCAGCAGTGGAGTGCTTTAAAAATTATTTTTGAGGCCATGGACGTACCTTTTGAAAAAGAGGAAGAAAGCCCGTACAACCCTGAGTTTGTTGCCAAGATAAAAAGAGGGGAAAAAGCTGCAAAAGAAGGCAAGGGGATGAAAGTCGATATGGACAACCTGTGGAAATAGAACTGTTTGAAGATGCGATTGAAGACTTTATTTACTGGAAAAAGTCAGGAAATTTAGCAGTACAGAAAAAAATCCAGCAGTTGTTTTCTTCTATGCGGGAAACGCCATACGCAGGAACCGGTAAACCGGAAGCATTAAAACATAATTTATCGGGAAAATGGTCAAGGCGTATCAACGGCGAGCACAGAATAATTTATGAAGTTCAGGGAGAACTGATAAAAGTGTACTCGCTTAAAGGTCATTACTAAAGCCTGATCTTTTACTGGAATCCAGTTGTATTATTACACGTCATAACTAACTTACACGTCAGATTTTAAAGTATTAACAGCCTATACATATGCGTATAGACGCATATGCGTATAGTTGTAATAAGGCCTTTTATCGTTGAAATTAGGTTGAATAAGCCTGAACTAGGCGGTCAATTTCAGTGGAATATCAATGAAGAATAATGGCGTAATTTAAATAAATTTTACCAAATCTCCATTTTTAAAATATAAAACTCTGGTTACACGAATCCCTTCGTTTAAACATAATGCTTAACTTAAATAATGCCTACCTTTCCTCATCTTAAAAAGTTAAGGTATGAAAGTTTCAAAAGCAGTTCAAAGGCAAGATCCTAAATCCTATATTGTGGTGGTCGGTACTTCCGCAGGAGGGTTACGTGCCCTGACCAAGCTCGTAAGCCAGTTACAGGAGGGTTTTGCTGCCCCGGTATTGGTCGTCCAGCATATTTCTGCCGATGCCACAGGAGATGTTCTTTTAGATGCTTTAAGCAGGCATAGCAAGTTAAAATGTCAGCACGCTGAAAACGATATGTTGCTCTCGCCCGGTGAACTATACCTGGCTCCTTCTGATCATCATCTGATGATTTCGGGGAAAGGGACCATTTTAATAACCAAAGGTGCGCAAGAGAATCGTTCGCGCCCTGCTATTGACCCTTTGTTCCGCTCTGCTGCCGTTGCTTTTAGAAACCGCGTGATCGGTGTATTGCTCACCGGTTATCTTGATGACGGAACATCAGGCCTTAAAGTGATTAAAAGATGTGGTGGGACCTGCATAGTGCAGGACCCTTTCGATGCTGATTATCCCGACATGCCGCAAAATGCAATTAATGCGTTAAAAGTAGATTATTGCCTGCCACTAGCAGAAATGGGCGGCCTGCTTTACGAACTTACTGCCAGGGAAGCGGGAGAACCGGGGCCGATACCGGAAGGCGTCTTGATCGAGGCTAAAATTGCCGAACGTGTCCTAAGCGATTTGCCCTCTGTGAATTCCCTTGGGGAACAGGTGCCCTTTAATTGTCCCGGATGTGGCGGTGTTCTATGGAAAGTGGACAAAGATTCTTCCCTCAGGTATCGCTGCCATACCGGCCACGCCTATACTGCTGCCTCTCTGCTTGCTGAGCAGACCAAGAAGATAGAGGAAACAATGTGGACTGCGCTTAGGATGTTTGAGGAACGAAAGAACCTGTTAACGACGATGTCAAAGGGGCAAAACGGTGCCGCTTTACAATCATCCTTGGAAAGGGCAAATCTTTCCCAAGTCCATATTGATCGTATAAAAGCCATTTTGCTGGCTAGTGATAAAGGGACAAACGGTGATATACCGACATAACCCGATCATTGCCCTTTATGCTGCCTGTTACGCTTTCTTAAAACGGAAAATGGAAATAAATACATAAAAGCATTTTTAGCGAACTATTCTAAAGATTCTGTTTCCGTACCCAGATCTGATGCAACTATTGCTAAAGTGATAACAGAAGTTCTACTTAAAAATCAGTGGAGCCTTTTCCAAAAGAAAATTGGAGCATCATGCGGGAACAGTTACTGGACAATGGTGCTTGCTCCTGGCCATTTTGTCGAACTACAAATTGAAGACAAAACGGAAGGATCTGTTAAGGTACCATTCAGGGTATCCTTAAAAACAGACAAATTGAGTATTACTTCTAACATGATATTTATTTATGCCTCTGAAAAACGGCTGCAATCAGTTGGAAAAGAAATAAAAAACATTGTCTTGTAAATGGTGAAATATATTAATCTGAGATATTCTTCCAACTTATCACGTTGTACTTAGTCCTTTTTTCGTTTTCATTACCGCCGTAAATAAGTGTTTTTGTTACCACATCTGGAGCCGCATTTTCTTCAAAACGGTCCATTTCCTTAAACAAACCTTCGCTAATTGTTTGGGTGGCCTTTATTTCAAAAACGGCAAAGCCCTGGTTTTTTTTCATGAGCAGGTCAACTCCGTGACCGTTGCTGTCCTGCCAGAAATAATAATCCTGATGAAGATATAAGTGGTGGT
>JAABUP010001181.1_pt1 | contig 55183 bp, 79 predicted proteins | sample 5559201 | NCBI WGS metagenome assembly JAABUP01 (sample SAMN10711887, study PRJNA513373) | rock metagenome | isolation source: Antarctica rocks | place: Antarctica | reverse complement strand
TCCCACCCATTTGACCTGCATTTTTCTGGGTTGACAAAGCTTGCGCACACATGAGTAAGGGGCCTGCTGCCTCAGTGCACTTGCATCTGTTGCCCCTTGGGATGTTGATGTCATGTGCAAAGGAAAAAAGCCAACATCACTGTTTGACATGCAGTATGCATGTAAGGGTGCATCAAAGTGTACCCACCTAAACCCTAAACCCTCTACTAATTATGATTGCAAGACATGCCTGACTGCAATATGCAGCAAGTTTGGGAGGCAATACCTTGGCTTGAAGTGAAACATGTTGATGCAGCCAGTCATAAAAGAATAGCCCACAGCCTCTCCAGTGCATGTCTTGGCTCTTGGTGCATTGGGCATGCTTCTTATGACAAAGCAGTAGTGTCAAGGCCGAGGAACACAATCTGAATGACAGTGAGGACCACCAGTGTCTGGACCTGCAACATCAGGCAGGAGTGTATTCGAATTGATCACTGGCTGTGCATGCCATGATGCACACAGTGCAGCTGCAGACAAAAGCTATCTCAGGTGCAGCACCTGGGCATGACCCACCAGTCCCTGACGCCTTATTGAATACATCAATTTCTTGCTTTTCAGCCATCTGCATTAAGCAAGCATGCAAATGTGTGTGTACATTAGTTGTACAACCATACAGCATGACTTTTCATGCCCAAACTTTGACCATTTTACATGTAATACAATATCCCAAGCTTCCCAACATTCCCAAGGTTCTCATACTGTGATGATTATAATCATCCAGTCAGTACTGACTAAAGTCAGGAATTGACAGTGACTAAAGTCAACCATGCCGGCATGGTTTTACTCAGCAAGCGCAAGCTGACTTAATCCAGCTCCGGGGTAGGTGACTTTAGCTTCGAGCGACGATTAGAAAACGACCCGGTATAAATCACTGGATATTGGCTTAATCAGTAGCTTTACCTAGCGATCTGTGACGATTAGTTTTGGACGTCGACGAAAACGGTTGAGTATATCCAGCATTTTGGGCTGACTTAAACCAGTCGAGAATCTCTAGTGGTTGTGTCATAGCACACGGCCAGAGTTGCATGAGGCCAGTCACACTTGGTTGCACATTGTTTAGCAATTGTGTAGCAGCCACATTGATGCTGCATTGCCGGCATGCCACCTGTGAAGATTGCTTCAGCTGAGAAGCAATGACATCTGAGTTGCCGTCATGACACTGAGCCTTGCTGCATGCTGTTGCAGGTCATTACTTGCTGCTTCATCCCTTTTGCTGCACAGAGCTGCTGCTTGCAAGCTAACACAGCAGGTGAGACATGCAGCATTGCTGGTTGCATGACCTGCATGGCAGAACTGAATTTATATCAATAAACAGCAAGTTGCGGGTTTGGCACTGTGTGTAATTGAAATCTACAGCAGCAGCAGAACCTCAGTCACAACAGAATACTCAGTCATAGCAGCAGTCAATGACAATGCTGCAAATGCTGTCATGACACTGAGCCTTGCTGCATGCTGGTGCATGCCAAATTGCATCCTGCTTCACTCACTGCTGCTGTTGTTGCTATTTCAGCACAGGAGGTGAGACTTGCTGCTGTGCAGGACTGCACGACTTGCATGGCAGATCTTAGTCTATTATATGTAGCAACAGGCAGGGCTGTAGTTGTCATTTGTATTGTGTGTCAATGAAACACTCAGCAGCAGCAACAAAGCCAGTCACAACAGCAAAACCAGTGGCAGTGCTGGAAATGTTGTGACAAGCACCACATCTAGCAATGTAGCAACACAACATGTGTCAAGCTGATATGTACCTCACAGTGTTAGAGCTGTTGAGCCATGCATGCATATATCGCATGTAGCAAATAGCAATTGTGTTTCAATGAAACACGTAGCAGCAGCAAAGCCAGTCACAGCAGCAAAAAATGGCAATGCTGTGACAAGCACCACAGATTGCAATGTAGCATCAAAGTGGCCAAACTGTGCAGCACTGTGCATGGCATGTTTGAGGCAGGCACAAGTCATGTGGCAATCATTGCACTGCCTGATGAGCACACCTGATAAATTGTGTGTCATGACTGCAGGTCACCATCGCAGCTCAGCAACCCTGTCCCACCTGCAGCCAGTCAATTGCTGAGTTTTGTGCAGGCCAAGTTGCCAACAGGCTTGCAGCAAATCACGTTGAGGGGCAAAACAAGTTGTAAGGGGTGTCCAAGCTCTGGATAGTTATAAGCGCACCCACATACTTGTCAAGGAGGCTGCCTTAGTCAGGCAGCTTCTCAATGACTTTGCCCTGTCCAGCTTGAAACTTCACTTGAGCTTGGCAACTCCAAGCACAAAGAAGTTGGCTTGCAGCTCTTGCAAGATTTTGGTGTGTGTGCATGCACGTAACAGTAAGCTCAGTGCGTGCAGTGTGACAATCTTAAGATGCCCTTCTCTGAATGTTCTCATGACCTTAAGGTAAGCTTACCCTCATCATTATAGACATTTATAAGGGGACCCTCCTTTGACATGGCATTGGTCATTGGGCCTGAAGGCTAGCACGCTAGCTAGCATTTATATCCCGTTTGTCACAGTGCCTTGATTTGGGTTCATATTGTCAACCGGGTCAGTGTAATAGTATTGCCTAGCTCGGGGTCTGCAGAGGTGCTTCAACTATAAGCTAGAGGTTTTTTAGATCTGCGCTCTTCTATGTTCCAATTACTGTTTGTACACAGCACAAGCAATCGGTTTCATATGTACCTCTGGGAAAGCATCACGATATCCAATTGGCGCTATTGCAGCGACGATGCGCCATAAGAACACCACCCAGGGATTGCTTTTGGTCCTGCTTGTCTCGTGCGACTCACATTTGGAACTTTTCCCAAGTTTCAGAAACTTAATTTCTTGATAGTTTTCTCAATTTAGGAAACTTGGAAAAAAGAAGGCTCTGCCCAATTGTTTACCACTGTATCAATCATTTGGTAGCTCCTCACATGTACGCACCATGCACTGTGCCATCATGTCTTGTCACAATGTTGCGCATGCACATGACATGTACACATTGTGAAGCTGGGTTACCATGAAGTCTTGCTCAGCAATATTGCCATTTGGTCATGAATTTTGATATCATTGGTACGCTTGACCCACTGATCATGATGCCCGAAACAGATTGTGATCCTGATGCAATCATATGAGGCTGTCAACACTTCGAAAAATCTAACAGTACATCATTGTAAACACGATTTTGCTGGCTGTAACAACTTAGTAACTTAAGGCTCATCTGACCAAACACCACTGCCCCTTATATTTGCCAAAGCCACCTTGTCAAGTGGACTCACCACCCTAGCCACTTCAAATCTAGCAATAACTCGGTTGCTTGTTGCAAATATGCATCTGATTGTAAACTGATTGACTTGCAGCTCAAAATCACTCTTCCCTTCTAAAAGGTTGAGCTGTTCAAAGGCAAACAAACCTTCGGGATTAACAGTAAAATTATGCCAACCAGGCATGCTCGAGTCAGAAAAATTGATGTCCAACACTTTGAAGCGCTTGCCAAGCTTGCTTGCCACAAGTCCTGAGAAGTCAGCAAAAAATATGGTTGGGGGCCTCAAAAGCAAGTATGCTGAAACAGAGGTGTTTAAGACTCCTATTGCAGGCCATATCGGAGTAACAGTCCAGTTGCCTTGTCCATGATAAACTTGTTGGTTAATCTTTGGGAAAATACTGAGCTCTTCATAAAATAAAGCTACAGGAACTTCATCCCGCATGAAGGTAATGGTGATATTGTGTAGATCCCACCCTGTGTCCGTACGCCGTACATGATTCAACGCATATGTTATGTTAACTTCTCCCTGCAGCTGTGCTGCATCGGTATAGTAGAAGCTGCCCTCCGCCCCAAATACATTGTCTCTGCCAAATGGGACTGTCAACTGTCCGTTCAAACACTTCGACTGAACCATTCAGGACTCATGTCTGTTGCAAAGTCACGCTCCCACGTCGCCACGGCACAAGTGCATGTGGATGGGCGGTGACCAGGCGATTCCGGTTTTGAACAATGGGTATAAAAAGTGTTGTCCACAATCACGCGCTTTGTGAGGGCTGCACTGGACTTTGTACTGCCCTACAACAAAACCTGCTCAGTAAGTCTGCCAAGCTTTGGAGACATGAGAGTGAATAGCCGAACTAAGCTGAACAAGTTGGTGCAGGTTAAACATAAAATGCAGGCCGCACAGCGGCATTGCCTTTGACCTTAGCCACATTAAGCATCACTTTGAGCTACAACTGTCACTTGCCTGAAAGAAGTTGTTCAACATTTGACTTGATAGGGGGCTGTTGATGACTGTACTGCTTGGGCTGGCGTCCGTTTGTATAGGTGCAGGCATCACTTCCCTGCAGGGCGACAACACCAATTTAGACCCAATATACTGGGCAGGTCGATCCTACGAAGTGAGCAGACAGGTGCAAAAAAACAGGCGTCCCAAAGCGCGAAGATGCAATACTGATCAGGGTGCTCACGAAAGTTCTTGCGACTGGTACCTGAACATGCTGGGCCATGCCTTCCTGCTAACAGGGATGCTGAGCGCTGAGGCATAAGGCAAAACCTGACACCCCCAGCAGACGACTGCTATCGCCACACGCAGGGTATGCTGCTGCTTAGCCATCGCTAAGCAGCTTCAGACACAACAGCCTGCAGAGACAGAGCGCAGCAAGACCATCAAACACAGACATATTCAACAGATGCGTGTCTTGGCTACGCAGCAGCAGGCAGCTAAGCTTCCTTCCTGCGCTTCCCTTCACTTCCCCTCCCTTCCAGGAAGGGAAGGGCCTTCCCTGCAGAAGCTGAGTCCTGAGTCCTGAGTCCTGAGCGAAACTGAGCAGCTTGTTTGTTGCTGTGAATATCAGAATGTCGCCAGTTGCCATTTCGAATGTAAGGCGTGTGTTCTACAACTGGCAGGCTCTCACATTCATCCTCGTCCACAGCAGATTCCTGGTTGCTACTTGTTCCACAGCTGATGTGTAGTCACATGCAACTCTTGAAAGCTGAAGTCTCTGGGCAGACCTGACTAGCAGAATTTGTTTGCGCGAGTTGCCTTCGAAGCTGGACAGAGGACACATATGTGTTCAACATCAAAGCAGTAGCACTCAGGGCCCATTATGTACCAGTGTTATTTCATCCTGTCAAGCAGAGGATAGACGATTTGCATCAGATCGTGCGTCCACTGCAAAGGGTGATACGCACATAAAGCGGTGTTTGCCTTTCACTCTCATGAATGGCTGTTGTTGTGCTGTGTCACCAAAGGCACCAATATAAGTGTCACATAGGCAATCAACTGATAGCTCATGGGTTCGGTCACTCAAGTGAACAACCTGTTTCTGTCCTTGCAGTTGCCAAGCCTGCAGCATTTTTAATAGCAACACATGACATTCACGTTGAGGCTGGCTGCTGCATGGCTGCTCATGGTGTCACGCTTGGTCTGCATGAAAAAAGACTGCTCAACAGCACCTATGTCACTACAACTGCTTGAAAGGTCTGAAGTCAGCGCATTTTCAGCTTCCAGCACAAGCGTAAGCCAAGTTGAGACACATTGCTACCATACGCAGATTGGTTCCATTAGTGTTGGCTCCATTACCTAAAACAGCCAGCAGTCTCTAGGGCTCAGTTCTGGCATGATTGCGTGATCAACAGCACTGAATCAGAAATGTTGACTGTGTCAATATACACAGTCAGAGCTGCAACCTGCACTTAGCGTCTTTGCGCTGCATGTCACAGTCAGCATGCAGTCTCACAGAGGGTGTCCCTGCTTGCTGCTATGCAGTTAGTCATAAGCTGAGATGTGTGATCGTACTGCCAGGCCCTAGGGCTGGCTGTCCTGCTTGCCACCTGTGTTTTGAGTACCTATTGCCTTGAGCTACCAGACTTGCAGCTTTTGACATTTCTGTTCTGTTGCTGCAGATCACCAGCACTGGTAGTGATCACCTCTGCATTGTACACAGTGGTCATCTCTGTCTGAGTGGCTGCAGGCTGACAACCCTTTTTCTGTGACATCAGGCCATGAGCAGGTCGGTCATGATGCGTGCAGCACCACCGACAATACACAAAACCTACATCAGCATGTACGGTAGCCTTGTCTCTGTGCCATGAGCCAGGAGAACTGCACATGTGAGTTCACTGTGTGTGTGTCCGACAGTCGCAGCATTAGCTTTATAGCGCTCCTGCCAAATGTACAGCTTTGCACTTGGTCTTGTTGCTGAGTGCTGTGATTGCTGAATAATCAGATGCAGGTCTTGGCAATCAATGTTCATTCAGCAGCAATGCAGCTGGTGGACACAGTAAACTCGTGTGCCTGTCAGGCAAGTCTTTTAGGCGAGGTTGCCCCCAGCAGTCTGAAAGACATGTTTCAAGCAGCCCTGCATAGTAGCCACGCATGCCCCTGTCATATGGCATGCATGCTGCTCATGTCTGCTGCTTATGTCTGCTGCTCACCGTGCTGTCAGCCAGATGAATAGATGCATCCATTTGACAAACAATGCAACGACTCTTGCGCATGAGCTGCTGTCATACGTAATGCTGCTTTGTTGCCAGTGTTGCTGCGTTGATTGTAACTTGCCGGGAGAGTGTGCTTGAGCCAAGTAACGAAGTGTATGACAAGCTGCATTTTGCTGCAGGCCACTAGCTTCTGCCCTGTTCACTGCTTATGCACACATTTGTTGCTGCTGCTTCAGTGCAGCAGGTGAGACGTGGCGTCGTGCATGGATGAAGCAGTCATGGTCATTCTTGTATGTGTGCTGTGATTGCTGTGACATTCACACTAGTTTGCAATGTAGCGCTACAAATCTGGTGTCATGCTGATGTAGCATAAAGTTTGCTATGACAACTTGTTTGCCTTTTAGGAGCTTAGCTGTGCAGCATTGCATATATGCTGCAAGGATATCCACTACATGATGCATGGCCAGCACTGAAGCACCTCTGCGTCAAATGCTGATACTCATCATGCAGTCTCAGTAGATAGTCACTGCTGCCCTTGCTTGCTGCTATTCACTGTCTTGACACGGCTGTAACAACCCTGTTGAGCCTGGCCAGGGCATGGCTGCCTTGCTTGCTCCCCATGTGCATATGAGCAGGCCTGGGAAAATCTGCGCAGCTATGACACTTGTAGTGGCGCAGGTCAACAGTTACTGTAGCAACGCCCCAGCAATCAAGAATCACTGATTTTCTCTACGGCTGATGTCTGTGCCATCATTGCAGTCTCTGTTCCAGGGGCATCAGTTCACGTGCTGCACGAACATCAGTCTGACTCAATGCGTTGAGTCTGCAGCCTCCTCCAGGACCTGTTGTGCCCTTGTCTTGAGCACCGGCGCGTAATTTGCCTACCTGACCTTAAGGTTTTCCAGCGATGCTGACATTGCAATGCCAAAAGGACTACGTTTGCTTGCTGAATGAGTGTTACTTTAAGCAATTCCTCACTCAAATGTTAGCAGAGTACGGCGCCAAACTCTCTGAGCATGCACATTTGCAAGTTTTGAGTTAAGGGCTTCAGGGCTGTCCTGAGTGCCCTGTCTAGGCGCCCTTGCAAGGGGCCTGTGCTGTGCTGCGCCTTGCTGAGGCACAACTTCACGGGCGCAGCACCACCTCGGAACTTTCTTGCTCTTTTGCACGGCTCGCTGTGACTGCTTGCCGTGCATCCTGATTCCTTTGCCGTTGTAAAACGGCTCGTTGGAAGCCTTCAAGATCGCTTGGCAGCAGATCACTTGCTGCTGTGTAAACGTTCACGGCCATGGCAGGCATGGCCAGAACCCGCATTGCAGAAGAGAGGAAGGCTTGGCGCAAGAATAAACCTTTTGGCTTTCATGCCAGACCAGAAACAGGCAATGACGGGTGAGCAGTAGGACAGTTCGCACCTTTGAGCTGCAAGCAGTCTGTGTACTTACACGTGCACCAGCATGCAGAGCCATTAACTTGATGAAATGGAAATGTCATATCCCCGGCAAGACAAAGACAGACTGGGAGGGAGGCTACTTTCCTCTCACCATAGAGTTCTCAGAGGACTATCCTTCAAAGCCACCAAAGGTAATCGACATGCCTGTGAAGTAGTCTGTCACTGCAATAGCCAGTCACTGAAGCTTGTGGTGCCTCTGCGCAGTGTAAGTTTGCGCCAAACTTCTTCCATCCTAACATCTACCCCTCAGGAACAGTATGTTTGAGCATCCTCAATGAGGTGAGACATAGTTACCTTGCTGTTGCAGCTGCACACTTGCTGTTCCTCATGTGGATAGTTTTGGCCTGCAGGAGGAAGGCTGGCGTCCGTCTATCACTGTAAACCAGATACTGCTTGGCATCCAGGTGAGACACGTGTGCATGCGCATCTCAAGTGAGGTCACCTTGAAATCCAGCAGCTGTCCAGTACCAATCAGCATGCAGAACAGCAATGCAGCGCAACAGTTCCAAAATTAGCACTTTCTGTCTGCAGGACCTGCTTAATGACCCAAATCCAAACAGCCCTGCCCAGTCCGATGCATACATGCTGTTCACACAGAAGCCTGCAGAGTATAAGAGGAGAGTGCGAGCGCAGACAAGTGCGCATCCCCCACCAGCATAGATGACAGATATAGCGCGTGCACAGTAAAGCAGAAGTCACATCCAAAAGGGTCTGGCACATCATCCCATTGTACATCGGTGTACATCTACTTCATTGCTGTGCACAATGTTACATATCATTGAATAAGCACTGACTTTCTGTGAGCACTCCTCTTCACAGCCTGATCTATTTTTTTAGCTGTTGCATTGCCTAGAGTTGGCTAGTGCCTGTCTGGCATGCTATGCATGCAATGACCAGACCAACATAACTGACATCTCGGAACAGCGCTGAAGCAGCAAGCTTTCCCAAATCTGGTGCTGGCTTTCTGATTACAAGTTGTAACTGAAACGGTGGCAAACAATCAATCATAGCTGTATACACGTGAAGTTGACAATCTGCGCTTCAAAGGAGTCGCAAGGCATATTGTACAACTAATACTACAATCAGGCGCACTGCCATCCAGCACGCAAACGAACATTAGTGCTGCTGTGGCCAATATACAGTCTGGCCCACTATGTACAGTATAGTCATGAAGCCTTGCTGTTGTACAACATGCATGCTTGTGGCTTCTTGCAAGCTCTGCAGCGTTCCACAAGGCCACACTAGTCCTGCAGTAACACATTCCCTTGATAGATTGAATCTCACATATACACACAATACCCAAGATGCACTGTGACAAATTGTGGGCACACTGTCACACGCTGCAGGTAAATGTGCAAACAGGTGTTTACTCAGCATAACTATTGTCAGCTGCATTGTATGCATATACATCAACCTGATGTCCCGTTTAGTTGCATGTGCATGCCCACAGCACAATCAGACCACTTTTATTTGCACATACGTATGTCATGGCATTCTGTAAAGCTGTGTACTATTTTGCGGCATCAACGATGCAGCCACACCAGTATGACAAGCAGTAACTGTTGCACCTGGAATCATCTGGGTCTTAGTACACAATGCACACAGGGAGGGACCAGGCAAAACTTGAGTCCAAGTCAGACCTACTGATGGTGGTCTATAGTACCTGCCCACTGGATCTGTCCGCCTCATCTTCTTTGCTGTCTGGCAGCCCTCCACTCAGACTTTCCTACACGTCAGGCACAATCCTCTACAGGCCATCAGCAAACATGCATCAGCACACAATGTTTGAATGGTGTCGTGACCTCTCCACTGCTTTTTCCTTGCTGTGTAAACCAAATCAGGAGTGCAAAATAACCACAAGGCAGAGAAAGAAGGTGATGCACAGCCTGACTCACACTCAAAGTCGAGTCAAGGTTTCTTCCAGCTACAGCAGCAGCTTCTGCCCTCCAGCCACAGCTTCCTCTTCTTCCATGACGATGATGATGATGGTGACGATGATGACTGTGATGAGCATGGCTCCTATGCTTGCCCCCCTTCCCTTGGTGGTCCATGTGTGCAGAGGCATGAGCCTCAGCCTGAGCCTGTGGCTCATCTACTTCAGCAGCTCTGAAATTGGGCTGCAAATCTATGCCTGATGAGTGGCGAGACCAGAAGGCCGACCTTTCCAGCTCACTGGTCCTGCTGGCTGAAGGAAGCTTCCGCAGTCGCTTGAAATGCCTGCAGCAGCAGCACAACATGTCAGCACACATGCAGCCGCCAAATTTGCAGTGCATGTGGCTGAAGTTTGCAAGCAGCACACTGCCTCTCATGACAGCGCTGTCAGTGAGGTTCACCGAGATTGCTGCAACCCAACTGCTGTGCATGATCAGCATTGATGGTCACCGCTTTCACTGACCTCTCATCTTGATGTCGTATATGGGATGATGGAACATGCTGAAATACAGCTATGCCAAACTGCGCAGCAAACATGCTCCATAACAGGTTGGAGCCTGTGTCAAGTTATGTGAGACCAAGAGCATCAACAAGCAGCATTAAGCTCAGTGCAGCATGACAAAACAAGCGATTTTCAAGGCAAGATGAAAAAGCAGCATAAAAGAGTGACCTGAGAATGGTGCTGCCCTTGGAAAGCTCGGCAGCAAAGTTGCAAACTTGGTGAGCAGTACTGCGGCCTGACTGCAGCGTGCCCGAGATGAGGTCTTGCACACCAGGATACAGCTCTACATCATCCTCTTCTTCACCAGACCTTTGGCTGGCCCTGATTGATGCCAAACGCTTTCTTGCCAGCTGGAATGCTGACTTGGAAGGATCTGCAGACCATGTCACATACACCTCAGTCCTGTTTGATAAGGCAATCCAGTTTACTATTCAAATGTATGTTGGAAAGCCAAGCACCAGCCAAATTTTGCTCAAATGGCATGAACAACAGCCAATACATGCAGCATTTGGTCCTGTTCTGCACGTGTCTGCTACCATGTTTTCAATTGATCTGAGCAGTGACTATCCAGCAGTATGACCAATGTCGAAATCATACTGCAGCATTTTCCTGACACAATCACATTTCTTTGGGGACCCATTGTTCTCCATATGCAAGCAAGACACATCCATGTGGTCAAGAAGCAAGATGCATTCATATGTTCAGTGAATACAGGCAATGTCTTTACTCATTTTCATACGTTCTGTGAAGCATGGTACCACATGCAGATAGCGACCAATCAGGAAGAGCTTGGTCAGGAAGAGCTTGGTCCTGGACATACTACAACAAACTAAGTCCATGCCATGCAGTTGCAGATTTGCAGTGGTGTCAGCAAACAAGAGCTGAGCACCTTTGAGGACAGGTGTGCTGGTGTGCGGGTAATACTGCTTGATCTGAACGAGTTGCAATTTACATGCTACTGGCAAGCTCCTGTGAACAAATGCCATTTGTTGTGGCAGGCACAGCAAGTGCTTGCACACCTGGTCCTGTCTCCCCCATGAACTGGACATCATCATCATTGTCAATGTTGGCATCCTCCCCATCCAATTGCCATTCCGACTCACGAGCTGCTGCCAAATACTTCTCTTTGCAGTCCTCTTCTTCCAGCATGCAGTCTTCCTCCTCATCTTGAGACAGCATCCTGTCAGGTCCAGGACTCAGATCTTGTCCAGGGCTGCTGCCTGCAGCTGCCCTTGTTCCATGCATACCCTCACCTTCCTCACCACTGTCAGGATGCTTTGGCCTTCTGACCTGCAACTCAAGCACACATGTAAGCTGTGACTGGCAGTCAGGAGCACCATCAAGCAACTATGCTGCTGCTGCTGCTGCTGCTGCTGCTGCTGCTGCTGCTGCTGCTGCTGCTGCTGCTAGCAGCATGGCCATCCAATAGTGCTAGTGGCCTTTGGTACAGTACTTCCACACAGTGTGACACACATACAGTAGCGGCACACTCACACACAGTGTGTCACACACACATACAGTACCGGCACCAATGCAATGCAAACTCAGAGGAATGAAGGCTGCTATTGTCATTCTATGAGTATTTGTAAGCATTTGTCTCCGTTTTGTCTCACAAATGCTGTTTGCACTGCTCACCAAGAGCTTTGCCTGCTTACCTGAAACTGCTCATCTTCTGCCTCATGTTCAACATCAGCTGTGGCTGGGACATTGTCCTCCACATCTTCTTCTGAGCTCTCAGAGAGCTCCCAAGCAGCATGCACATAGTCCTGTATGGTCTTGCCAACACTGTGTCGGGCATATGCACCCTCATACTTGCTTGCATCAGGTTGGTTTTCCTCTTCCTTATGACCTGTGACATCAAAATTGCAACATTCAGCACTTCAGGCATGGCTTTGTGACGTGCCTGCCAAGGCATGCCTTGTCTACACTTGGGACTGCCACTTTTGAGCTACCAATACACACTGGTGATTGGTGTCATGACAAGATCTTTACTTTGAATAGCAGTAAAGAAGGCCTACCCTGCTGGAACTCAGCCACTCCAGTGTCTGCTTCTTCATGGTCAGGCTCTGCATACATCTGTCGATCTTCTTCTTCCATACCACCACCAGAGGGCAGATGATCTGAAGACATTGCTGGCTCACTGAACCTATCCTCTGCTTCTTTCAAACACTGCCAGTAGTCAGGACTGTCATCAGCAGCCGTTGCTGCTGAAGCTGAGACAGCTTTTGGAAAGTGAATGACAGTCAAGGCTTGAGCGGCCCTGCTAGGTGGCTGCCAGGCAGGGCTCTTACTTGGTGAGACACGGCGCAAAGGGCTGCTGCGAGAAGCCCTCAGGGGAGAGCCCCAGGCTGGGCTTCGAGCAGCTTGGCTGGCAGGCACAGCTCTGTACCGAGAACTGCTGTAAAGTGCCCCACGTGCAGAACCCCAATGGGGTGTCGAACCCCAATGTGGGCTGTAAGAGTGGGTCAAGCTGCCAGCAGGGCTGTTGACAGCAGCCCCATCTGGTGAGCCCCATGCAGAGCTAGTGGTAGGGGACCCTGGAGGGCTGTTGGAGACAATTGGTGGGGCTGAGTCCACAATTGGCAGCTCACGACCCCAGTCTGTCTGTGCATCAGCACCAGGGTGCTCTGCACGGTAGGCCCGGCTCTCATACTGATCTGACAGAGCTGGACTGGCTTGTGCAAGCTGGCCATGTTGTACCTGATGCACATCTGGGCTGCAAACATCATCCATATGATCTGGAAGCTTCTTCAGCAGACCACTGCCCTGCAGCTGCTCGCGCTGCTGAGTTGACTGAGGCTGAAGCTGATCAGGTGAGTCATGGAAGAGGTAATCTGACTCATGGCAAACGATGGGCTGGTATGACCCGCCCCTTGTGGTTCTTGACTGCGTCTCAGCTGACTTGGAGAAGCAGCTGCCAGTATAACGAGACAGGCAAGGCAGATCCAGGGTAGGCTGTGCAACTCTGCCCAACCCAGACCCAGGCATCCAATGAAAGTAATGACGCTCGCCTGGCTGGTACTTGGCACCCTTGCTAGCATGTGCCTCATCTCCAGATTCCTCTGTTTCCTCAGCCCTCTGTGCAGAGTGCACAGCTGCAGTGCACATCCAGCGGTCACACAACAGCTGCTGACTTGCAAAGAGACAGCACAAGGCAAGGTAACAAGGACTGTAGCTTGCAAGTTGATATCATGCTGGTGACAAAGTATTGCATCAGAATTGCAAGACCAACTGCTGCTTGTCATCCTTGCCTTAATGCAAATAACAGCATGCACTGTACACACAACAGTACATTATACAGATATTGCAAGGCATGCTGCTGAATGAGAATCTACCAAACGATGGTGGAGATACCTGGTGCATTGACAGCTGGGCAAAGCTCATCAGATCCTTCACGTTCAGCTTGCTCATATCCCTCACAGTGTCCAGACGGGGCAGCAAGTCTTGTCTCGGCAATGTTGGCAGGATTTGCTGTGTCAGCTGCTGATGCACCTAACGCCTCTGGAGCTGAGATGGCAGCTGCTGAGCTGCTGTCACCCAGGGCCAGAGGCTGACTAGCTGGTGACTCAGAGGATAGTGATGTTGCAGGAGCTTTTGCAGCTGAGTCAGAAGCTGGCCGGCTGATCTGACCATGCTGAATGTCATCAACTGCCATGTCAGCTTCTGGTTCAGGTGACATGGCCCTGGACGCCTCAGCGTCAGGTGATGAGTCAGGGCATGTCACTGCATCATGGTGTGGCAGACGAGGCAGCCTAGCAGCAGGCAGAGATGGACGGCACCTGTGCACCCAACGCTGTACCCACTGCATACACACAGAATCAAAGGTCACAAGTGTGGTCAACATATTGCTGTCAAGAGCAGGGCAGATCTGTCTGCACAAGGCATGGCACTGTTTCATATACTCGAATAGTGCCACATACTTTTCTGACTTTGCAATGCCTTGGTAAGGAACAGCCTACCATACCACAAACAAGGGCAAACAATCAGGCATTGCAAAGGAGATATCAACACCATGACTGACATCTTGACTAGCGTTGCAATCAAACAGTACCTGCCGGGCTTGCTGGCCACATCCTTCATCTTCATCCCTTGCTTGCCTCCCCATAAGATCTGTTTCATCCTGCATGATTTGGGCAGCATGCACTTGTAACTACATTGTTGGGCTTGCACTTGCTAGTGTGTATGTATCAAATTGCACTAATTTGTGTATGTATATGACACTTTACACAAGTGATAGAACACTGTAGGTGGGTAGTCCCAGTCAATCCAGTTGTATCCTCATGACAGGTCACATAATGGGTTGCCTCTCTGCATCAAGCTGACAGCAGTCACAGGGCATGGCACCAGAAGGCAGGTCTCACAAAGTATCACCATCCATCAGCTAGCAATAGTATACCATACAGCGCACTGGGAGGACCCACTTGTGAGTCACCCTAAAACTGTTGATGCCAGTTTTGCTTGTATATGGCAAAAATTTGGTTAAGCAGTTCAGCGACAAGCATTTGATGCAGTGGATTTCAGGCAGCACGGTAGGTGGGAAACTATTACCTCAGTGGTCATAGGTACAATGCTTAAAGCAGCTCCCTGGTGAGGTGCATCTGCCACCTGACTTTGCTCCTTTGCTTCTGCAACATCTGAGTGAGAGTCATCTGAGTGAGTCATCGGAATGAGAGTCAACATCTGGATTTTGTCCTGACCTTCCTCTCCAGCAGCATGCTGGGGCTCCATTGCCTGATCAGGCTGGCCAAAGGAGACCTGGCTGCACACTTCTGTTTCTATCAGGCTGTCAATTTGTGCTGACCTGAACTGACTAGGCTGCAGCTGTCCACTGGAGGTTTGGCTATGCTGCGCCTCCTCTGACTCCTCATCAAGCATGGGCATAGCTTCCACACAGATGCCTGCTGAGTGCAACTGACTGCCTTCTGGAAGCTGCCCCTCTTCCTCTTCAACTCCTGGTTCAACTAGGGTTTCGCCATCCTGACTGGGAGCAGGGTTGATGAAGTCCGAATCAGGGCTTTGCTCTTCCTGGTCTGCTGGAGTTTGGCTGAATGGACTAGGGTGAGGCTGTGCAGCTTCTGAGGCAGGGCTGTGGCGTAGGGCCCCGGCTAGCAGGCGCAGAGTGACAGAAGCAATCTCCTGAAGGAGGTCATTGGGCTGAGCACCATTTACTTCTCCTGCCTTGCCATCTCCTGGGACAGCTGCATCACCTGTGAATTCAAATCACGTCCTAAATAATTTCTCAAAACAATGCACATTTTGCTGAGTAGATGCAGACACGCTCAACGTCTTATCGTGATTCAGGGTTCTCCACATAGTTCTGTGACAGCTGACAGCTGGCAGGCAGTTGGCATGCCAGTGTACTGAAGCACCCAAGGTGAGTTGAGTACAATGCTTGTCAGATGCAGTGTGGATGTGTATTGTAGCAACGACCCTAATTGCTGCAGCAGTGCCTGGCAGACTGCATAGGCAGATGATTTTGATCACAACAAATGTTATGGCGCTTAAGATGTGTGCAGCAGGCAGACCTGCAGCTGATTGCGCAGACCCCTTCACCTCATCTTCTTCAGCTCCACCAATGAGGGGGCCACATGTCCGTTTCTGCAAAACACAGTGGATCCTCTTTTGGTACATGGGCTGCTTTGACATTGATGAACCTGTCATATATTGCAGAGGACAGGTGTGCAAGAGCAGAGCCATGATCTGACATGCTGAACACCTGCGTCCTGAAGCTCCGATGTCATGCAGGAATGACAGATGACTGTGTGGTTGAATCGCATGAGCAGCCTGACAGGTGCTTCCAAGATCAGCCATGGCTCACCTTGCTAACAAACAGCTGCATTTCACTGTTCTCTGGGTCATGCTCGGCACTGCGCTTGTGCTTCTGGATGGCACTCATCAGAAGGCTGCGACCCTCATCAACATTGCCACACTGGTCACCATCAAGTGTGTCAGCACCCCACGCCCACTCCATGCCACTGGCTACCTCTTCTTCTTGCTTGCTGGTTTCACTGTCACTGATGACATCATTCCCACCATCGCTAGGATCATCCACAGCCATGTGGTCACGTGCAAGAGATTCTTCCCTGGTCATGATGTCAACATCTGGATCATCCTCTGACATTGAGTGGGAACTTGGACCAGATGTCTGCTCACAGTCTCCAGCTGAGCTTGCCTCAACACCTCTGCAGTGCAGGCCCTCACACTTTTACATGAGTGCGTCTCTGTGGGTGCACCAGCATAGCTGTAAATATGTGACATGTACAGGCAAGGCTCATCTCTTTGATTGGCGGCAACAACATATACTGCATACCAAAGCAGTTGTTGAAGTTGAGCAGCAGTGATGCTCCTGCAATTTGATAAGGAGTCAAGCAGCCGCATTTCAAGTAGGCCTGATATGGCAAGCTGTCACCTGCTTCACAACAGTCAGAAGCAGACGCAGCGTATCTGGCATTGTGCGAAACACAGCATCTGTACTGTCTAGCAATGGCACCCACAGCAGCCATACCAGCCATGAGCCAGAAGCTATTGTAAGGTAGCCCTGGCATCTGTTGGCTCAAGCAAGCAATTGCAACAACAATCAGACACAGACGCAGACAAGTGAGAACTGCACCTGTGAGCAACCTTGACACTCTCAACCACAATGACATCTGCCCTAGCAGGCCCACTGCTCACATCTTGCTGCTCATCCTTACTCATGACGCCCTGCAGCTGCTGCTGCTCTCCCTCTGCTGCAGCTTCAGGGGCCTTGCTAGCAGCTCTGTTCTGACTGGGGATACCAGTGTTGTTTTCAGCTGAGGTGCGTCTGTCCGACATGTTGCCGGTAACATTAACATCCCGGCTGGGATTGCCATGTACAAGATTGCTACTGTGACTGTGTGAGCTGATGCCCGTGTTGTCAATCCTGTCTCCAAGGCTTTCTGGCAAGGGAGGGACAGAAAGAGCTGTGACATGGCCAAAGGCGGTATCAGCTGGTGCTATGGTACGGGAAGGCACATCTGATGGAGTGGCAGCAGTTTCGGTTCCAGATGTGATTGGCTGTGGCGGAAGGAGCACTGCATCCGCCTCTGGCATGACAACATCTGCTGCTTGTGCATCTGCACTTTGGCCTGGAACAGCCAATGGCAAGACTATGTAAAGCAAGTCATCAGATATGTGCATTTAATTGCTGATGGCACAGGTTCTTGTACAAAGGACACGAGTGAAGTCAACATGTCATGTGCTGTCCACTTAACTTGGACTGTGTGTTGTTGGCTATGATACCAAGCTTGTTCCCACGTCCTGGTAGGAGGGTCATGAGTGACAAAGTCAGGGCGCACTTTGTTGACACAGGCAGCACTATCGGGTCCTAATCAAGCTGAGGACATGCATGCCATTGATAATTCTGTCAACCTCCCAGGAAGATTTTCTGTCAGCTGTGCAGTCAACACCATTGCAGCGTATGCTGTCTACACTTTTTGGGAAGAGGAGCTGCTCCAATGGCATACCTGTTGCCTCATTTTTGCAAGAAATGCCAGCAGCCTGGGGAGATTGTACTTCATCATCAGGATGTGGTTGTGGTGATCGGGAGCTACTGCGACAGGTTGACAGAAGAGGGCTAGCTTGGCTCAGACCAATGACTCTGGGGCTTATATGCTGCAGTATACATAGATATTGACTTGCACAGCCCGTTGGTCAAGTCGAAGTACTTTCTTGAGCCGTAGACAACCGTCTGTAGCGGTGAACACATGTTGTGGGGTGGATGAGGAGCTGACACACACTGGGACTGAGGGAATGCAGACCGCTCAAGAGCTTGCACGGAGTGCGCTTACTTGATAGACTGTCTCCGGATGTGCTTGAGCCTCTTGCTGGCGTGCTTGGCTGTTTCTGTTTCTGAAGAGGCGTATGCCCGCAGCTGCTATCGCGTAGGCCCCTAATTCTAGAAGAAAGCTGGGAGCGAGCACGCTTGACATGGCGACCGCGCCTGTGTGTTGACAAAGGCTCAGAATCAACGGATCATGGCTGAGTTAAATTGCATTCCTGCATGCCAGACCAAAGCGACGGTCTGTGATCTGACCTTGTTGGAGTTGCAATTGTGACCTAACAGACCGACAAAACGCGAGAGGATAGCGGATGCAGATTTCATTTCTTGTCAAAAAGCAACCACTTGGACTGTCTGCAGTGTGCGCAGCCAGGTCGCAGTGTTCCATTCCAACGCGGGACAGGTGTTGTGCACATGTCAAAGTACATGGCAAAAGCGATGCCAGTATGCCAGGTCCAAGCGGTATGCTTCCGCTGGTATACCTTATTGAGCACGAATTTTGAATACACCCCCAGTGATGTCCCACTAACCTGCGTGCAAACAGATCCGCCCGTGCCGGAACCTCAGATCCCGAGTGTCTGCATCGCTGCAGCTGCTGCCTCAAAGACTGACCAAATCAACAAGACTGATCAGCGAGCTGTGCCAGAGGCAGAATAATGTCTTGCAGACTGCCCCAAACCGCTTCGAGCACGCTTTTCACATTTGTGCGCCTGTGCAGACAGCTCAATCATGTACTGTTCCGAGACAAGGCCCTCCCTCGCCGGGCACTCGTCTCCACCCTGCACAAGATCCCATGCAAATCCCTGATCCCCGGGTCTTTCGGGATGATGTTTCTGAATTGGGAAAAGAGTCTGAGAATCACCTGCCAGCAAGCTGAAGGTAGCCTTTACTCCGCCGCGGACCCATTTTAAATCCGCGGCGGAGTAAAAGAAACTCTGAAGCGCGATCGCGAGGGATCGTGTGTGAACAGGAGCTCGGGGACCACGCCTGAGTATGCAATGCATTGTTGTTTCGGTGCAAAATCTTTACAGGTCGCGTCTGGCTGAGCTGTAGCTGAAAGCTGGAAACTTTCGCTGGCTGATAGGTCTGCCGGCCACGAGCATTAAGCAGCAGGCAACACAATCCAAAGGAGAGCTGAAGTTCATTATACCTATATCAGCAGAGTAAGGTAGCCTTTACGACAGTGACACCCAGCTATTGTGCCTTGTTTCATACAGAATTCTGCCTGATCCATAGTACTCTAGTGTTACATGTATCAGTTGTATCACAAATTGCAAACAAAACCGTGTATGCACTGTGCCCAATCCAGCTCTGGGCTGATGCATGTTTAGTCTTTTATGATAGCATAATGTTTTTGGCGACCTATACCCTGCACTGCATATGTCAAAGCAATTCATGCACAACCATATGGGGTTGTAGCATTTTCCTCTGCTGTGACCACCTGCTGTCAGATGCTTGTACCATATTGGCCACATACAAAGCAGCACACACGGCAAGGGCCAAAAATAACAGCACGGCAATCTACTCGATAACATGGCAGCACTTGCTCACACTAAAGGTAGCAATAGGTTGCCTCATTTGAATGAGATGCACCTGGAAGGAGTGCATGCCTGTGCACAAGGCAAGGCCAAAGCAACATGCAATCCCCACTGTTTGCCACAGAAGCTGGAAACAAAGTGATTGAAAACACAGGCCGCTACCAGCAAGCTGTGCACAGTCGCATGCTGAGCGTGGCTCAAGGAGAGATCATGCTGCTGTTGCTGAGCTTTGCACTGTGCTGACCAAAAACTCACGCTGCTCAAGCACTTGCTACAGCAGTCGCTGCTTGTTGCTGCTCTGCAGATGCCTCATTTTTTGTGCGATCTTGAAAACCTTCAGACGTCTCAGCTTTGAGGTTGACGAGATTGTCAGGCTGTTTGGTGCCATTCAGCCACTGCTGGGATGCATGATTGATCCTACAGCAGATTGAATGTCTAAGAAAGGTAGTCTGTATGCGGGTAAACACAGCAAACTGGTAGACATGCAGCGTATACATGGCAAACTTGCTGCAATTCCCTTGACTTGCTGATACCAAGGCACATTGCCAGGCACTGCATTGCAGACAAGCCGTGTCGCAAGGTTGTCAGGGACCTACTTGACATGGTTGCATCTGAACTCTTCAGCATAAGCCTCAGCCAAGTCTCTGCGACCATTGACGATGGAGCCCATGATGAGAATGTGCACCACTTTGCCACGCGGTCGCACACCATTGTCTTTCATTGCCTCAAACACACTGCGACATTGCATGAGCAATATGTGTACCTGCTATATGGACGCAAATAACTTGGCTCACAGTGATTTGTCATGGCCATAAGCACACACTACAAACTTTGCAGAGTGTTACCCATTTTGAAGGCAGTACAATGGCACAATGTGTTTCCCCACAAAAAATAGCTTTTGTGCTGTTGCCAGCTTGAAGTGCTGACAGACCTTATTCATGACCCAAAACTGGTGATGATGTACTCCGACTGCAATGAAACTCACTTGATAGCAGGAGTGCTGTGCATGACACACCAACAGCACATGCGCAGATGAATGGTGGCATACCTCATGGCTATGTCCAGTCGTCCATTTGTGATAGCTACCTTCATAAGTTTGTAGTAAGCGTCGTTGTTGTCAAACTGCAGGCCCAGCTCATGGGCCCTTTGTAATGCCTCAAGGGCTACATCATACGATTTTGTTGTTAAGCATGTCTGCAACATGAGCATTCACTCTCAAGCCAACTCAGGACACACAAAGCTTATGCTGTAGACCATCCCACATCTGGCTCACAGGAGAAGAGCAATTGCAAAAGTGAATGCACCACACCAAAAGAAATGTCTAACCGGGCTTTACTGTTTTTTTGTGTCATTTGCTGCAGGCATTGGCCAAACGTCCATAAGCTGAACATACAGAAGTTGCCCCTGGGCACAAGATGCTGTTGGTGCAGAGCAACAAGCCAAACAGACATGAAACAGTCTGCAAGGGCACACCATGATGAGAAGTTGTGACGTGTGGAAGGTGAAGGGATCATGCTGTTCCAAGACGGCCCTGGCCTTTCTGCCTTCTACTAGAATTTTGAGGGCCAGAGTCGCCTCTTGAGGGTTTTTCACTCTTTTGATGAGCTGTCTGTAGTTTGCCTCACCTGCAATTCAAAATGGCCCATAGGAAAAGCAAACGGGGTTGGACAGCCATTGCCCAGGCTAGTGATGCACGCAAAACGGCTGGGCAGTTCTGCTCAACATTGTCAGCAAGATTGCCATAAATGTGCAGACTCGTTACGATGACACCAATGTCGAACGTGTGACAGACTCACGCTGTGGCCCATGTAGCTTGAATCGTTTGTTGATGATGTTATAGGCATGAATTGCATCAACTTTGGGGTCGCTCCACCAGGCAGGCTTGCGCGCCTCCTGCTGTCCTGCAGCAAGGGGGCCTGTGAGCAATATTTGAACAAGCTGCAAGAAACTATATGAGCAGACCACACACTGTACCAGCTGACTCCTGAACAGCAGCATTTGGCGTAGATGTGGAGGGCTCCTCTGCTGGTGCTGAGCTTGCTGTTTCAGTCACCAGACTTCGCAGGCTCAACAGCCTCGAACGACAGATGCGCCGGGAGCAAGCGACCAGCATTGTGTGTCACACTCAACTGACTTGCAAGACAGTGGAGAAAGAAGACTTGTTATTTCATTTTTACGACAACATTGACCTGCACGAGATCACTGTGTGGGCAAAAATAGAACACTTGCGGCTGATGCAGCGACACAAGGGTGTCGTTTGGCCCAACGCTGCTGAGGACGCAAAATGGCAGCCTTACCATGCAGAGCGCTTCACCAACTGAATGCATGCCGCAATAGGGTCGCATATACAGGTGAAGAAGAAGCAAAAATTCATTGCAGCGACAAACTTTTAGCTGTAGCTATCCCTCAAGAAAGCCGCCGTGATCGCGTCGATATCCGCGGAATAGCCAGCAGGGAGTGCATAATCTCTCCAAGGTGAGAAGCTTCGACTCCAACCTTGCAGCCTGAGCCCGGCAACGACAGCTGCTCTGGCAGCGCCGTTAGGTCACAACCGCCATGTGCTGACGGTGTTTACCTTTCCTATTTGCCATCAGCTGGACTGATACCCTCTGCAATTGTCGCAGATGAATAGGGAGAGATTGATGAAGATGGCCGGTGCCGTGCGCACCGGTGGCAAGGGAACTGTCAGGAGGTATACAGCTGATACAGTGCATAGATCCGCACTCATCTCACAGATCTATTTCCGTGCCTGATGCAATATAGCAGCGTATGGACATGCCTGCATACATGTGTGCAGAAAGAAAAAGGCTGTCCACAAGACCACATCCACAGATGACAAGAGGTTGCAGAATACGCTTAAACGACTAGGGGTCAACACCATTCCAGGCATTGAGGAAGTCAACATTTTCATGGATGACACTGTCATTCACTTCACAAACCCCAAGGGTATCTAAGCTTCTTTTGCTTGGAAGGCAGAGCCAACATTGTCAGCGAGGAGTTTGCTAACACAATATTTAATGTTTTGCAGTCCAAGCCTCCATCGCAGCTAACACATATGTTGTGAGCGGACCCTCCCAGCAAAAGAGTGAGTGTGGCTACTTGTGATTCATGGGTGTCGCTGAAAGAACCTGTTCACGCTGACTTGGAATCTTATATGCTTCTCTTGACTATGCAGAGTTGCAAGACTTGCTGCCTGGCATCATCAACCAGCTTGGCCCAGACAACCTGTCTCACCTGAAAAAAATTGCACAGCAGGTGAGCGATGCACGTCTGTACTGATGCTTGGCAGGTTTTTGGCAAACCTCGGTTAAATCCATTGACAAGCAAAGCTGATTGCACTGATGCATCTCACAAACATCGGTTTGCACCATTCTGCATGTATTGCTGAATGCAAAGCAACAGCGAACCTACAGGACAACACCAGAAGCTGTGCAGGCAGGATGTATTTTGCCAACATGCTCACAAGACAGCACAGACATTGTCAGCAACTCACAAAGCTAACAGCAGCCATCAAACCGGCTGCTACTGGCAGTGTCAGCGTCATCACTCGTTTTGCAGCATCAGAACAGATGGACATCACTTTAAACTAGAAACACTCCTTTGAGGCAGCAAAGATCAGCAATAGAACCTTTGATCACATGCTCACACCCTTTAGCGGCATTTTCCCTTAAATATGTCCATGTAGTGCTGTCATTGTCAGCTTCTAAGATCATTGGTGTGCAGTTCCAGGGTGATTCATCAGCGGCTAGCTATGCCGGTGCTGGAGGTGCTGCTGGCGCTATTGATGAGGATGATGACGGTAAGCTATGCACTAAGGATGCATTGACAAAAGAAAACTCAGTAATTTACAGTTTGTTGCTTTTCTTCGTGCCTGGGTCATGTGCTTTAAGTTTGTCTGATGCGCTTTTCAAGTGGTGTCGGCATCCTTTCAGACCCTTCTTTGCACGATGCACACAGAGGCACAATGGCATCATATCAGAAACACAAACTATTGCAGATGCATTTCTGCAACATAACTTAGAAAGTCTGACGTCAGCAATTGTTTTGCAGATGTACCTGAGCTCACAAGCTTTAATGAGGCAGAACAATAGTCTCCCTGGTGTGGTCTTCCCCCCTGTAAAAGTGCTCTCCTTGTCAAGAATAGTCGTACGCTACGTGAGGCTGTAGTTAGCCACTATCACCTCTGCAGATGGTGCTTGTGCAGTCAACACGTGCAAGGGAGAAACAAGCACAAAGGCGCCAATACACGGAAATGTACTAGCATCATGCACATCAGACAGGTGGCATTGCTGCTGTAGCAGCTCTAGACACGTTTTCCAGTGCAGCGACTTAGCCTATTGTAGTGTTGAAGTGCAAAGGAGCAGCCATTGCAATAGGTCATGGCATGCGGGATGTGACTCGAGCTTGAATGCAAACCCACGTGTGCATGAAGCAGCACCTGAAAAATTGTTGGGAGAAAGTCCTTGGACTGATCAACGTCGACCTTGGCTGGCTGCGATCGGCCTACGTTGTCGCAATGAATAGTGATGGTGATTTGCAGTGCATCTCCGCATCCCTTCTGACTGTGCAGAGCAGCCAGCATGTCCGTCGCCCAAGCGTTGGCGGTTGCAGTAGTGATCTGCGCTGGTTACTTTTACGAAGTGCAAGTGATGCCGTACACTTTGGCCGGCATTACAAGCGGTCATGCAGCCCAATCTGGCCACAGCGCACGAGTCTTGTACGTCCTCGAATGCGAAGGCTCGGCAGAGTGGCGACCAGTCCCTGCTGAAAAACCTGTTGTGAGTTGGGTCCAACATAAGAAAGACAGGCTTACTATGCACAGCGGGAACCCTGAGGGGGAGGACTTAACGGTAAGGACCGTACCATCACACTGGTGCTGCTCTAGATACTGCTTGTTTTCTCAGATCCTTGCTTGGCATAGTTGATCAGTATGGTGGTCGCGCATGCATATTAGGTCCACAAGGGCTGTGTCCTTTGAATTTAACAAAAACTACACAGTCATCTTGACATGCATTTGGCTTCATATCTGCTTCTTGACAAGCAACATAACAGACGCTCTTGCAGATCCCTTTGTGGTGGGTGCACCCAGCAGTCCATCCAGACCTGGAACCTCTTAAAGGCACTGAGCACATGGACCATCAGGGTGGCATCAGCTTGTACAACATTGTACAAGCACAGCTGTTGGCTGATGCTACAAGCATCTGGGTCCCCAAGTATTTGCTGATTTTGTACCAGATGACCATGTAAGCTGTCATGTCATCATCCTGTGCTACAAAGCTTGAACTTACCACGTATGCTGCGTACAAGTGTCAGGAGTGTGTGGCAGCAACTGCTATTGCTGAAGCGTTTGTGAAAAGTATTCTTTGCCAACAGGGCTGATGATGGTCCAGCTGTTGAGGATCTGCATGTCACAGCAAGCAAGTCCTTCTGGCAGGTATGGGTTTGCACAAGCAGTAGCTGACTATGTGCAGCATGAAACACACCTGTGTGCTACACATGTACCTCATACATTTAATGGTCTGCACAGAGCTTTTCTGTGCAGATTGTTCAGAGTTGCAAGGTAGCATGCCCCTCTGAGATGTACTACTATGCAACTCCAAGGTCACCTGTTTCATCTGCCTTGGGGTGTGACTCCCTGAATGTGTCTGGGCTGGTGTGAATATGCCACCTGGACTTGCCAGGAGAAGGCCAATCACAGTGCACACAAGACACAATGACAACAATGTAACAGTGCACTCTACCTGCTGTTGGGATTGTATGCCGGCTGCAGCAACACGGTTTCCAGTTTAACCATCAACTTTCTGATGTAGGCTGTAGAAGCGACAGCTGACACCGGGCGCTTTGTGTTCAAGGCCAACATGTCAGCACAGGAGCAGTGGGTCCCTTCCATTGAGGGATATGCCATCCTTCTGCCCACCATCCTGAGTGTCATGTATGGCCAGGGAGAGTGGCCTGAAGACAGTGTGTCTGAATTCTATGGCAAGTTGACTTGCTGCTGGAAAATGCACCTGACCTTGCTTGATTGCACCCTGTCTGTGAAGACAGCACTAATGGGTTCATGGCATTTTAGTACGTTATACAGGTTCATCAAAGCAGTGAGAAGCTGTTCCTTGTGTTGCCTTACATATCCTTTGCTACCACTGTGCTAAAAGGTCGTGGGGTGATGCAGGTGATCATTCAGCCTGGGACAGGAAGGAGATCCTTGAGATGTTGGAGAAGTTTCTGAGTGTCACACATGCCATCACTCTGCCTGATCTTGAGGAGTATAACTGGCGCAGCAACAAGGTCAGTGACGTTGATTTTGTATTCTGTGACTGTGCCAACATGCAGCATTATGACTATCATTATTGTACTCTCTTCCCATACTGTCATGATGCCACAGTCCGTGCGCATGTATCCTTGCATTTTGGGCAGGAAAAATGAGGCGTAAAATACCTTGGTTGTTCCCATGTTGAGTGTTACATTGATGTTGCATGGCCATTGCTGTAGAGTGACAGGCTTATTGTTGCTTGAGCATGGTCTACCTTCAGCATGCATAGGACCATGCAGAACTTTCTCCTAACTGCTAGTCTGCATGCAGGAAGCACTGTATGATGTTTTCCAGAAGTACTATGAGCAGGACCCAACCAATCATGCTGCTCCAATCCCAACAGCTCAAATAGAGCCCCCTGTCGAGCGCAAGTTTCACAGAAATGTCTGCTATTCACAGCGGTACACAGGGACAGCTGTCATTCCAGAACTTGAAATCAGAGCCACAGCTGCAGCTATCCTTTCTGCTGCAATCAAGCTTGACAGTAACGCAGATGCTACAGCCATCCAACAACACAACCCAGATATTGGTAACGGTACACTGCGCAAGTATGTGCTGAAGCGCAATCACTCAGGCTTTGCTAGGAAGGTAGTGCAGATCACCTTGAACCTCACCAACTGGCAAAATGGTAGATTCTACACCGGCCTTCACTCAGACCACAGCTCTTCAAATGTAGGTCAACCAGAACATGCAATCCTCAGCAACATGTCAGATAGTACACTCTCAGACAAGTCATGCAATGTGCTGCACCAGCAGCCTTCAGAAGCCACGTCTCAAGCTGCATCACAGCCATTTTTGGAAAATGCAAACACAGCGCCAGCAGCACCTGCAGACCTGGCCAGCTCAGCATCACATGCTTCAACCATGGATGCCACAGCTGCAAAGGCCTCCGCAGGCAACCCACTGCATGATGCACAGCAGCTGCTGGCGGCTGCAGAGCGCATGTTGAGGGAGTCTTGTGGCGAGGACTGGCTGCTGCAGCCCTTCATACCTGACATGGGCAGTAACGAATACAGGTGCATTGCTCTGCAACTGCACTGGCTTTCATTGGGCCTCCTGCCATGTGCAACACATGCTCAATACACCTGCAGGCTTCCTACTCCATGTGCAACACATGCGCAATACACCCGCATGCATTGCTACATATGCTGAGGGGGCAAAGTGTACTCTGGTTTGGTTGGCTACAATAGTCTTGTGCATGGGAGTTCGTGTGTTTCATGCCTTCAGCGCCAATGGATCAGGAACATTCATCCTTGTATTGTGCCCAGGGTTAATCTGATTGGTGGAGGTCAAGCCAAGGGGTCAGCCAGTGATGCAGCTGTGGTCTTTACACCAGCCAAGGCTGCCCACAATCAACTCTACATGTACAATCTGACCTTGCCTCACGGCTTCTTCTCCCGAGCACCTATTGGAGCAACTGACCTGTTCAAAAGTGAGTAACTTTTCATATGGTTTGCAATTTGTTGCAATAATTGTTGCTTGGGGCTGCCCTTGTCTGAACAAATCCTGCTGTGTCGGCAGGAAGATGACTCGTTAGCCAGTTTGCCATGTCTCAGGTGCCTGTTGTCCTGATCAAGTAATACTATCTGAAGTTGATGCTGTCTTGCTGCAGCTTTAGGTACTGTAAACCAGTACAATAGCACAGGTGAAGAAGAGTACACAGACAAGTATTTTCCCTACCCAGTGTGGAAAGAGCCAGCCATGCATCAAATGTTGGTGGACGTTGCGTTAGGAGGTGCCCAGGCATTCCTTCAATCAGGAAGGCCAAGCTCAATGTCAGAACGCGTGCTGCTTCGGATTGATATTGCCTTGACTCAGCATGGGAATGTGGTGAGTACCTCCTTTTCATGAAGTCTTACTACATCTGTATATGTAGTCGCATTGTTACAAGCTGACAAAGCCCCTTATGCACACGGTCCCGATCTTTCCCAGGTGTATTGCATACATGTGCTGCTCACTGGATACAAACTGCATCCCATCTTGTTTGCTCTTCGCTGCATGGTCGTTGGTACAATCCCCCTATAAGCAAACACAAATGCAATTGCAGGTGAGGCCACTCATCAATGAAGCGCATTACTATGCTGATGCTACTATCATGTTCCCAGTCTGGCCACCTGAGCAACAGTCAGTCTATACCAGTAACAACTCTGACACGCCACCACTTTACGAAGGCGGCACACAGCCAAGGACAGTCACAGGCTGGGGCTTGTGGCTGGCCCAAGCTCTGTGGAAGGAGGTGCAGCTGCGAAGTGCTCAACCTGACAGCGCACCTGAGTCCACACATGGCCCTCTCCCATTCCTTGCGCAGAGTCTCATTGACATCACACCATAAAAACTTGAGCAGGACCGGCTCTGCAGACAGTCCAGATTTTTTGAGTGTGCATAGTTGCATGAGCTCTTTTTGACTGACAGCAGGCTTCTGCTCAAGCCTATTAGTATATAATAGTTGGTGTCATTGCACGTGTCCAGTCTTCCAATCTTGCAAGCATGCTGTTGAATCACAGGGTGTGCTTGCACCAATTTATTCTGACATTTATGCCATGCTGACGTGCTGCACAACTCTTACCAGATGATTTGTTGGTCTGGATGCAAATTGTACACAAGCAGTCTGCTTTGAAAGGTGTATTTTGCAAGGCTCACAGGTGCAAAATGCAGCTTGTCCCAAACAAAGCTCTCTCTGCTGTGATCTAGGCGATCAACCAGGGTCCATTGAAACATACAAATAGTCACAGCATGATATTACTGCTTTTGAGTTGTGCGGACGCGAACATTGTCAGCATGACAGATGCTCAATGGGCATGGACAGTGGACCAAGTCACTTGCAACAAACAGTGGCCTTACAGTCACAGTGACAATGAACTCCAAGGGCTGCCTGGAAGTGCCCTCAGGACTGTGTTACGTCCTGAGGGACTGCTGTTACTTTGTATTGTCTTTGGCAGTGCAAGCAAACATTCACGCAGGTATCATACATATCATGTACCCACCCACACTTTGCAGGTCTGCGTGGGTGGTACGCATTTGCTGTCGTTGGTGCCTCTCCAGCAGTGCAGCAATGCTGACCTTGTAACTAACTTGCAGCACTGCTGATGAATAGCAATGCCATGTCTACTATGTTGGGTTGCCTAGAGCTACCGGGGACAAGGCATCTACAACACAAGTCTGGTCTGGTCTATTATACAAAACAAGTTCTTCAAGTCTTGATGTGGAAGGAATATCAGACTTGAGCATATATAAACATTCAGTCCTTAGCTAGATCAGAACCAGCGACGCTGCATCAAACACCATAGTTGTCTACATCTCCAAGTACGTTGGCGAGTTGGTCGTATCCAGTGAATCCCAGAGTCTTTGACCCTGGGTCAAGTCTAAGTGACCTTGTTGGATCGCAAGGTCTTGAACATATTTGATACACATGTTTCACAGATGTTGACCTGCCACTCAGCTCCCTCGCACCACGAACAAAGTTTCATGCCTGCGGGATATACCCCCAGCATACCGCGTCCAGGAACACTGCGTTCGCATATATCACAGATGTCGTATGTAGCAGACTCCGGCCAAAAACACACGGCATTTTGACTTGCACCGGTTTGGGCTAGCACTTTTCCATCCTCCAAAACAAACGACTGCTCTTCTTGGCAACGACTTGCAGATGTTTGGAAGTTCCGGCTGCATCTTGGTAGCGAGCAATTTGGTTTTGCCAATTGCGGATTGAGCGTGGGACGTTCTGCATCGCAAAGCTCTTCTGAGAGTGAGCTCTTATCACTGACTCCGCGCTGTTCAGCGAAAACAGATAGGGTTTCTCCGAAGGGGGCGTTTAAACCTAAGGTTACTTGGGTACAATCAACACTTGGAATTTCTTTATGCAACCTACTACGAACAAGTGGACCACAGACTATCTAGCTACAGGGTCACAATGTAACAGGCAGTTACCTCTAATCTCGAGTCGACATGATGCGTGCAATGCGATCAGTCTCTGAATTGCGCAATGCACCATGCATGGGCTTTTCAAGTTGCTGCATGTGGCCAGCCAAAATGCCATGAGAAGTGTGCTGTGCAAGTTCTGACGCTGCTGCTTCCTGTAAACGTCTACCACCAACAGCGGTGCTCGCTGCAGTATTTGTCTGATGACCAGTGTTTCGGGTGCGTTCAGGCTGTGCATTGTAAGCATGGTAGTACATGTCTGGGCTGGCTGATGCAGTCTGGCTGATATCAGGCTGTGCAGCATCTGGCAGCAGCCATGCTCTCCAGTTTGAATCCCTAGGTCTGGACGCAGAGGGCCTGCTTTGTGGTGGCATGTTCTGACCTTGCGCATCATGGCTGTATGCTAGCCTGTCTGACAGCCTTGCAGTCCTGAAGCAGCACGCTCAGGTGTGACGTGCGTACACATGATGCAACGAGAGCCAGTGATCTGGGCAGTATGCATGTTGAGAGTAGCACAAATGACGAGAGTCCTTCGACGCTCAACGAAGTCCTGTGTGCCATGATCACTATAAGAGGAACATGAGGCATGCTGTGAAGCATGTCTGGCATGCAGATTGCAGGTATGAAACACAATCTGCAGCAGCAGCGCAAGCACAGGCATTGGCAGCAACAAAATGAGCAGCTGCGAACCTGGAGGCGTCAGCAGTCAAGAGATGTGAGGTAGAGCCAAGGCGCAAGGGCTGAGCCAGCATGCCTGATCCATTGCTGTCTCCTGCAGTGCAGCCATGCGTCAACATCATTGTGACACTCGTGAACTGCCTTCCTACAACATATAGGGAGTTGAGCACCGGCCATGATGTGCAAACGGCTTTCTCCAAGCACAGGTGTACCTTCAGCTGCTCTTTCAGCTGCTTCTCTGGCCTGTCTGTAGGCATTGACAGCTGACCATCGGCTTGGAGCCGTGCCTGCCTCGCCAGCAGCCCCACCACTCCTGCCAGCTGACAGGTATGCACTCTTGCTGTCTCCAGAAGCGGCTTTGGCCTCTTGGTATGCAGCCTGCGCCGCTCTGAGCCCTGCTCCTGCTGGCACATGCAATGTGGTCTCACGGTCGTTTGTGCTAGTGATTGCAACAGGCACAGTTGTGGCCTGCTGGTCACCCTTCTGTGCTGTACTCAAATGCCCCAGCTCTTCTGAAGCATGGTACACACCACCAGCCTGGGCTGTGCTGGAATCCCATGCATCGGTTGGGGCAGAGCAAAGAGTGGTAGCCCGATGGCTAGTGCTCCGGTCCGAGCCTTGATGAGTACGCTGTCAGCAGCTTCTGCTGAGAAGATACCAACTGCTGCTGTGCTTTGAAGAGCCAGGCTCTGCTTCTGAGAAGGGTCATCAGAATGCTGATGGTCTGATTCAAAGCCTGGCAAGGATGCATTGGCAGCATCAGATTTGGTTGCTGGACGTAGCCAAGGCTGCTGATACAGAGACGGGTTAGCAAACGCATCAGCGAAGCCCGGCCTGCTGGACAGGGTGAGGGCAGATGTGTGCGCATGCAAGAGAGGTCGCTGTGAGGACACTGAAGCTGCTGCCTTTGTGCCCAGTCCTGACATATGTGATGCGCCAGCAGAAGCCGCTGCCGGGGGTGGAATCTGGGGAGGGGGTGCTGCAGTGGCAGGGCCAGTCTGTGTGTCATTAATGGCAGACAGTGTTGCGTCAATCAGGCCTAGCGCATGAGAGGAGCCCCTGTAGCCGGGAGGCTCATCCTGCATCATGGGCAATGACTCTTGCAAGCTGCTGTCAGCACTAGGGTACTCAGAGTCTGGTGCTTTGTACTGCTGCTGCTGCTGGTGCCTCACGCTGTGCTGCTGCTGTGGTAAGCCAGGGGCTTGAGCCTGCAGCTGCTGTTGAGAAGCAGGCTGAGATGGAGAGTGATGTTGCTGATCCGCATCCTGATGTCCTGTTGGCTGCTGTCTGTGCTGCTGAGGCTGTGACAGAGTCTGTGACGGGAAAAGCTGAGGCAGCTCCTGCTGGACCAGGGTCTGCTGTCTCTGCTGTGGTTCACGCTGCTCACCAAGCAAAACCTGAGTCTCAAACAGACCCGGCTGTTGCTGCTGCTGAGACTGCTTTCCAAACAGATCCTGCTGTTGCGGCTGCTGAGACTGCTTCACAGCAGCATCCTCACGCTGCTGCTGAGAGTGCACTCCAGGTGTGTTTTGCTCATCTGGTCGCACAGCAGCAGCTGAGCCCTCCCCAGTTGGCAGCAGCAACGACTGCTGGGCAGTACTCCATGACTCAAACCTGTCCACTGCCTCCTTGACAGAGGCAGGTACTTCACTCATCGCTGTTGCCTGAGTGAGGGCCTGCGACTCCTGAGAGGCTGCAGGGTGCTGTCTGCCAGCTGCATGAGAGTGTTGTGGTGCAGGCTGCTGCTGCTGGTCATCTCTCGGCATGGCAGCTCTGCTTGTTGTGATGTCAAACATCCAGTCGTCATGCATGCCTGGCATTTGCAGAGGGGCGCTTATCTGCTTAGGTCCATTTGGTGCAAAGCCCTGCAGAGCACACCAAACAGTCATGCCATTGCACAGCAGCCCAGCAGGGAAGCTTTAGTTCATGTAATTCTACCCAGCAGTGACAGATAACACAGCTTTACAGCTGCAGAAACCTTCCGAGGTAAGGGCACCTGCTTTGTGCTGACTTCATTATGACAAACTTTGACAAAATGCAGCAAGGCATCAATCAACATTAACACTTGCTCAGTACCTGGCTGTCAGCAAGTGTGTCAACACCAGACAAGCTTTGAAAGGCCCTTGTGACTGTCTGACGCTGATCATCATTGGCTATGGTGTCAGCACCTGACTGGTGGACAGCACCAGCGTCTGCCTGCCCATGCCCTTGGCCAGCTGTGGCAAGCTCTGCCAAGCTGTGGCCACTGCCAAGGCCATCAGTCAGCAGCTCTGCACTGACCTGATGGTAGAGCCAGTCAGCCACTGAGGCGTCAACCTGCTGTACTCTACTGTCAGCTTGATTGGCGTCATCAGTGCTCTCAGGACTGTGTGGCCTTAGCTGCTGAGTGATAGACTCCACAGGAATGGGTGGCAGAGCATTAGCAAAGCTGATGCTTGACTGCAACCCATGCGCTGGAACTGACATTGTCCATGCTTGGCTGCTGGCTGTGGTAACCTCCTGAACCATTGCATCATGTCCACTTGGTAGCTCAGGCTGCCTATCAGCACTGACAGCTTGCCCATACGGCCAGTCAAGTTGCCTATCAGCTTTGTCAACCTGCCCATCTGGTGTGCTGCTTTGCCTATCAAGCTGGGCAACCTCCCTGCCAGTGTGATGGGGAAGCTCATTGAGGGCAGGGGGGTTGGGAGGCGCTGCTGGCTGCTGAGCTACATCTTCATCTTTCTGACAACCAAACATCCAGTCATCATCCATGAAGCTGCTGAGAGTGTGGCGTGGGGGTTTGGGCTTTGGCTCAGCTGCACTGGCAACTTCATCTTCCTCCCTGACAGGCACACAGCCAGGTCAGCATCCAACACAGCCAGGTCAGCACCCAACACAGCCAGGTCAGCAACCAACACAGCCAGGTCAGCATCTAACACAGCCAGGTAAGCATTCAACAGATTGAGGCAAGCTGCGATACAGCACTTCAGTGGGCAATTGTTGACTGCAGTCCCAACCACCCCAGGTAGTCCAGACCAGTCATTGGGGATTTGTCTTGACAGCAGTGACTGCAGAAACATCGCTGGAAAATGATGTGCAGTCTGTAATCCAGGCAAAAAGGCATGCAGGCCACTGCTCCAACACGTGCTGCAAGTGATTCTGGCTGTATCAAGCTCCAAGCATGGATGCAGACTGGAGTACATCATGGAGTGTCACTTTGCAAGGTACAGAATTGAGTTCCCTGATGGCATATGAATGATGTTTTGTCAAAGTAGAGTTCCTATCTTGTAATATTAGACACCCTTAAAATAAAGCACTGGCTAACTTGCCTGGTGCATTTGGCTTCATATGGATCTGCCTCAGAAACTGCCCCTTCAAAAGCAAAGCCGCCCATGTGGCCTCCATAGCTGTCATTGCTGCTTGTGTAGCCATCCATTGCAGGTGCCACAACCTCTTCTTCCTCGTCTGACAGGGCTCCCCACTGCAGCCCTGCTTGCGGGTGCCCTGCTGACTCAGGCTGCCCTGCCAGCATCACTGTACGCACCGTGAAGCCACCTGTGCATGATCAGCAACCTAAAAAAACATTCTTTGCTGTTAAATTTGCATAGAAACAGGGCATGCCCTGATGCAATTGAAAGAGGACACACAGACGCCAAGCGCCTTTGTGATGCTCAACGATTAGCATTTGTGAAGTGTATAGGCACGAAGGACAGCCCGGAATGGTGCACTGCAGCAGTATTGCCTATTTTACACATGGTGTCTTATAAAGCGCCATACAGCCTGTTCTGTTCTTGGCATTGCACAGTCATATACAATTTGTGGTTGAATTTAGCACCTCCAACAGAATCATGACATGCTGCTTTACCTGCATGCTGTGAAGGCTGTTCTTCCTGCTCAGCCCTGTCTGTGTGTGTGGCTGTATCAATTGCGTCTTGTTGGTTGGCATCCCTGCCATGAGACCGGCTCTGGTCATCTGTACTGACAACCCGAGTATGCATGCTTGCTGGCTCATCAGTCCATTGGTCATCTGCACCATCAGCAGCTGCTGAATCATGCTGGCTAACCTGCAGTTGCTGACTTAGCATCTGGGAAAGCTCACTCAGCTGCTGCATCTGGGTCCTGAGTACAGCTCTAGGGTCAGCATCCTGCAGAGGCCCTGGTGTAGCCTCACCACCTGATCCCCCCACCCCATCAGCAGCTGTTGCTTCTAGCATGTCATACTGGGTGCCAGTGAAGCCTTCTAGGCTCTGCCTACTGGAGCCAACCTTGCCTTCTGACTGTGCCAATGCAGTTCTACCAGGTGCTGCAACAGAGGTGATATCAGCTCTCAGCCTGCCAAGCCAGGCAACAGGGCTGCTTGGTAAGTGAGAGGAGGCAGAGTCAAGGTAGCAGGTGGTGTTGCCTGGGTGGTGGGCAGGCACAAACTGAGGCTCCTGCCCTGGGGCTGTCACACTTATCTTGAGCTGGCCACAAGCATTGCCCCTACATGAGCAAGCAACACTTTGTTTGCTTGATTGACAGAGTGGTTGATTAATTGAGGGAACAGTGGGCAGCAAGCATGATGAGGTACATTCATGTGCTGCAGAATATGAAACATCACAAAGCTCGGCTAGATAGTACAGCTGGGGTGAGCAGCAGGATCAACCTGTGTAATCAAACATCATCATAAAAATAAGGGAGAATGGGTCATGTTTAAGCAAACAAGGGGACAGGGTGCGCAGTGGACAGCTCTGGAAAGACGTGTAACGCCAGGGATGCCAAATGCAACCAAGTGTGTGCTTTTAAGCATCAAAGCGCTCAGAGCAGCAGGGCTCGTCAAGGAGTAATGGTCTGTTGCACACCTGGCGTTGATGATGTTGTACCAGCCAGAGACATGGCCCATGATGTGTAGCAGGGACAGCTCCATGTGTGCAGTGCCAATGCTCTCACTCTCACCTTGGGTGTGTTGCAAGAAGACCTGCATACACGCGCACGATGAGCTGCTGTCAATGGAGGTGAGAGAATGGACAAAACTTGGGCCGGTACTGTCAGGACTATGCCCTCTATTGCCTCCTGTGAGAGAGACTGATACAAATGATGGTACAGAGCACAGCAGGATCCTGACTGCTAGACAAGGTGCAGGTGCTAAGGAAAACTCGTTGCCAAAGTGGCAGAGACCCTTTCAGCACCTTCTTGCCACAGCCTCATGTGTGTCCTTACAAGATGAGACACCTGTACATGCTGACTGTACAAGATCACCATACCTGCAACTCAAGCAATGCCTTGTTGAAGCTACCGCTTTCACTCAGGCCAGTATGCCTCCCTGGACCCAACCCTGCCTCAGGTAAATCCACCATGTACTGCCACATGGCAGAACCTGCCTCTGAGACGGCCACAGCTGGGGTGTTACCGGCCACCCCTTGCCACAGGTACTCCACCCTGACCAATCCCTGGCTGCTAATGCCACTGAGTACCTGGCCAGCAGCAGCTGTGTGTAGTGGCTGATTGGCTTCTGCGGGTGAAGGCGACATGGGTAGATGCAGTGCCCGCTCAATGCACATCTTGACTGTGGGTATTTGCTGGCTAGTGGCATCAGCAGGCTTGGCCTCCAGGGATGTGTCATCAGTAGATGTTTGGCGGACACCCTGTACACATGTACGCTGTCACCTTGTTGGCATGCTGCACCAGCAGCGGCACAGCTGTGACAACAGTATGTGGGCACCACACAGATGTGGCTGAAAGACAGAAATGGATGTTGTTCAACACAGTGGAACAGCGTCTGAGAGACGCTATGCATCAGCAAAGCACTGCAGCGACACAGCGCTGTAAGACACAATCAGGCTGACAGAGAAGGTTGCCACAGTGGGCTATTGCTGCTACTCAGTGACAAAAGGAATATGCTCAGATTGTGCCAAAGCTGCATTACATTGCATGTGAGAGCACTTTCTAATGCACATCCATACCCAATGATGGCATGTTCACTAATTGTGCATACTTCCTTGTTACACTGCACAGCTGTACCTCTGTGACAGCCTGCTGCTTGTGTGTTGCTGTTTTATCAGAAGACAAGCAGGCGCCTGTCTGAGCATCCTCTCTTGATGGAGATGTGGCAGTAGAGCTGGTACCAGCAGAGGCAAACTGCAAGCCCCCAGTAAATGGCTCAGCAGAAGGGCTGTTCGCTGCATCTGCCTTGAAAGTGCCTGGACTGTCCATTTCTGCATCTGCCTTGTTCCTGCCTCCCCTGCTGATGCCTCCAACTGCCTGAACTGCTGCCATGTCAAATGCTGCTTGTCCTGGCTGTGTAGATGCAATCACAGCACCAGTGTTGACCTCTGTTGGCACAGATTGAGCAGGAGGCAATCTGGATGCTATGCCATCAGGCTTCAGGCCCACAAGGGCAGCCTCAGCAGGGCTTCTTGAGTCTGTCCGTATGACAGTGGGCACAACCTGAGGCACTTGCCAGTGCCTTGCGTTGGCTCTGCCTGAGCCCTGAGGCCTGAGCTCCAGCAAGACCTTGACCCTCACCCTTGCATTGCCCAGGTGTTTGGATGCAGGGTGCACCAGCAGATATGTGCCGCTCAGCCACCTGCTGTCTTCTTCTTTGCCTTGACCCCTACAACCCATGCAATGCAAGTTGACCATTTGCAGCGAAGCAGATGTTTCCCTTGACAGGGTTTTGCATTGCCAATGTACAGCCGATGCTGTCTGCAACAGAGCAAGTGCAAATGTCACAAGCATAGTTGCCAAATGATTGGCGCTGCCGTCATAGCAGTTTGCTTCATCTAATCCAATCTGAGCTGTACACTACTTTCTGTACAGACAATCAATGCTGCCGGTGGATGCAGCCAGTTTGGAAGTGCTTATGTTCAGTTACGACCACGTATGGTGCGTGGTAGGAATTTTGCAAATGCACATCCCTGCCTTATAATTGTACGTCCACTCATATACACTTGTGGTCATGCGGGCATGACTCATGTAAGTCATCAGATGACTCATGCGAGCTGCCGGACGAAGGAACTCAGCCGTCAGCAAAGGCACAGGACCATGCTGGAACCAGAAAGAATGAGGATGTAAGCTTCAGCAGCTGGTGTAACAGGAGTGACAAGGTCAGCATGCTACCTGGTGGCAAGCAGGGGAGATAAGTCCACTTCTGCTGATCCTATTGGCACTGCAGCAGCTGCCGTTGTCACTGCTGTCTTGCCACTGCTGCGGCTGTTCACAATGCTCCCTTGCTTGTACACAGTCAGCACCAGGGGGTGCACTTGCAAGGCATGAGCCAAAGACGCATCAGCTGTGACCTGCATGACAGGCACGGCGCTTCATAATCTAAGCACTAAGCACTGAGCTGCAGATTTGATTGGAGTAAGCCATGCAGCATCTTTTAAGGTCTGTCAGCTTGAGCAGCAGTGTATGCAATGTGTGTGGCTGGAGGCTAGAGGTACAGTGAAGTTTAGGCTGCATACGCTGGAAAAACGCCCTGCTGAGCTATCAACAAGACAAGGAGAAAGAAAGTAAGAACCAGAGCAGGTGAAGCAGAAGGGAGTTTCTCATGCCATCCACCCATCAAAGGGGCAAGAACCCTTTGTTACTTACTTTGTGGACACCAAACAAGGTTCCTCAGTAATGAGTGGCAAATCTCAGTAATCATTACTGAGTAATGATTGACATAGGGCATACCCAGTGGATGCCGCAATGACCAAGGGCAGCCTTAAAAGCCCCAGAGTGCCCGTTGGCTGCAGCTATTGCTGTGGCAGCCTTGCCGGCGGAGCGCTCCAGATTGGCACTCCCTGGCAGCCTATTGGACAAGGCGCAAGCTCAGACAGACAGACAGACATAGGCAGACAGGCAGACAGACCGACAGATAGACACACACACACACAAAGTCAACAAAGATGCAGCGCAACAAGTCAAGGCTCTGTACATCATGCTTCAGGACTTACCTTTTTGGGCAGCAAGACTGTGACTGTCTTGCTAGCATAAACTGCACTGTAATGGGAAGTTGGTCTTTGGACAGCAAGCAGGGTGGCATGCTGCAGTATAGAGGGCAAGCTATTCAACAGTTCAGACTCGTGTGACTCAGGCCTGTAGCCAATCTTGATCCAGAACTGCCCAATCTTTGCATGGTCAGTACCTGTATGTGGAGTAGTACATTGCAGACTTGGGTCGTGACTGCACACTGTCCTCTGCCTGTGGCAGCATGATATCTTCTAAATACACAGTGCACCTGGCCTGTTGCCCCTCAATCCCCCCAAGGGAGAAGGGGCGAGCCTGTGGGGAGGCTTCAGGAGGAAGAAGTGCGGTCAGCTCAGGCAATGCAGCAAACACTGACCTGCAGTCATACTGGACGGCTAATGCTAGTTGACAATACATTCGCATGAAAGCTAATACTGATGATGTCAATAGCTTGAGGATCAACATGCAGTTCATGATTGCTCGGCAGGAAACATGTGGGCAGCAGCAGACTTGCTAGAAGCTACTCAATTGTATCATTCTGCATTTTTGTGTTCTTCGCTTTATGGATTTTTGGGTTTTCCATGGACTGAGTTCTTCCTTTGCTGAGATGTCAGCTGAAGGAGCTACAAGTCACATACAAAGACACACCTGCAATCTTGCTGGTGTTGTCCCTTGAGCTGCGTGACACTGATTTTGATTTGGACCGCCCCTACAGGCTCCCCCTGCCGTGACTTCAGACCCACCCAAGTGTTCAAGCCCTGCAACCCAACAACAGTTTGGACTGTCACATCACATCAACACCGTCTATGGCTTCAATCAAAACATCGTTTGCTGGACATAACACTGATAGTAGCTCATTCTGGAGACTGCCTCACGGCCTGCACACCAAGCACACCAACTGTGTGTATGATGGTTCAGTATTCAGCAGGGGAGCATTTTGCTGCCTACCCAGGTCAGTATATGGTAGAAACCCTCTCAAGTTGGAGCTGCCGGCAGAGCCATTACCTGAGGCTTATTCAGCAAGGCATGCAGTGGAGCAAAGCCAGAACCAAGGAAGACATCGCGGTACTTGAGGTCCCCCTGAGAGGTGCTTGCCCCTTGTGACAGAGCAGCAGCCACCGCCTGAGACCTGGGACAGTGATGCCACACTTCCAACACCAGCTCCTGCAACACACCCAGCATGCCATGCTATGCTGTCACGGTACACTGTATAACGTGCACAGCATGCCGTGCTATGTTGTCATGGTACAATGTATCATGTGTACAGCATGCCGTGCTATGTTGTCATGGGACACTGTACAATGTGCACAGCATGCCATGCTATGTTGTCATGGTACACTGTACAATGCGCACATCATGCAGCGTAAAGCACAGATATGACTATGCCTGCAGACATCTGAATGACTCTACCAAGCTTGGGACCTTGCGTGCAATCCAGCACCAGAAGTAGCATCAGGCATCAGTGAGGCAAGGGCACAACAGACATAACCCTGTAGGGCAGGCTTTCAGCAAGCACACATGGTGCGGTGGGGAAATGTAACAGATGCAGACGCCCACAGCAATGGCAGGTGCCTGCAGCATGCTGCAAGCTGCTCAACCTGTGTGGCTAGCTCTCTGACCATGCGGGCATCAATCTGCAAGGGGAGCTGGCGCCGGAAGTGGAACTCAGGGCAGAAGGTTTGGGCCTGGAAGGGGGTCTGCAGGGGTGGAAGAGCCACCTCCAGCTGGTCATTGGCAGGGAAGAGGGAAAGGTGGACAAAGGAGTGGGGGCCCAGCTGCTTGGCCCGACCAAGCAAACTGCTGCCTGTGCACAGACAGCCATGAGTGAATAGATGGATGGATGGATGGATGGACAGAAGAATGGACAAATGGATGGATGGATGGATGGATGGATGGATGGATGGATGGAAGGGTGGATGGATGGATGATAGACGAATGAATGAATGGATAAATGGAGGAGTATATGCAAGGACATGAAATGTGGGCTGCGTCAGAGCAATGCCGTCTTGCAGGAGGCGCACAGTGTGTGTATGTCTCTGTGGTGTTGTTGCACACAACACTATGGCTCATGCCTAGCAGCATCAGAGGGGCAGCCGGTCCGTCCATAATGCAGTATACCTCTCGCATCTGTCTCGCATCTCTGGCTCTATATCACATTGTAATGTGCAATCTGCATGCTGTCAGGCCTCATCATCAGCAGCAACACCATTGCAACACAGATTTCTGTTGCATGCAGTGCCTGCCATGGCTGCAATGGGGTGGAATGTCTCATTGCACTGACAAGGAAGGCTAGGGTGCTGAGGGGGTTGTACCTCCCCCCAGCCAGATGCTGGCTTCGTTGACAGCTGCCAGCAGCCCACATGCTCGGATGATCTGGACACACATGACGGCGTCCACTGGCGGTGGAGGATCCAGCTGCATACCTCCTTCGTTGCTGGCACCTTCAGCACCATAGCATGGTTCAGACATGCGACACATATGCTCAATCTGCACACTTGTGTGAACATGCTACATGGTGTGGTGGTATGGTAGCCATGATTATGGCATCATATGATACGGTGGTAAGCATGCATGTTTCTGGTGCCTCTGACAGTGTTATTTGAATAGTTGCAAATACCGCCTGGTGTACTCTGTAACATGATCAGTGCAGATGTCAATCATCCATGCAGAGACGTTGTTTTCTGTTGAAGCGCCATGATGAGAGAAATGCCATGCTGCGTGTTGGACCTGCACATGGCAAGTCCAGAAGGGCACACTGCCAGAGTGGAAGGGCCCTGTTGTCATGCTGATCAATCACGGAATACATGCAGCATGACAGACCACAACAGCTAAAGCAGCTGCTGCTGTCTGACCTGTTGCTGAACTTGCAGCATCTGCAGTCTGAGCCAGCTCGGTCAGCTTACAGAGCACAGCCCGCTCCTCTTCATCACGTGCTGCTTCTGCTGCAGGCTGTGCAGCCTCCTTGCTGTCTGCAGCAGCCTGATAAGCAGCTGTCAGGGTGATGTTGCCTACAGCTTTGCTTTGGAAGACGTCCCAGATGTGAAACTGGCCTGCAGTGAAGGCAGGCAATGTGGAATGCCTGATAATGTCATGCTGCTGAAACGACTTGACTTGATACTGCTTTTGCAGCCCTTGTATACTGCGCCATAGCACTTATAAGGTACACCCTGCAGAGCAAGCTCTGCTGCTGTTCATGCCACTCAACGCAAGCATGAGGGATGTCGGCAAAAGAAGATGGCAGACAGGAATGGCAAACACAAAGGCGACACACCAGGAAAGGTAAGCAGAAAGCGACAGACTCTTAGCAGGCAGATCTTCAGCAGGCAAAGGATTGGACAAGCAGGTAGAGACAGACCTTTAGCAAGAACTGTTGGCATCTCTATGCCAGCTGCTGTCAAGGGGGAAAGGTCAAGGGGCACTGTGACAACGCCAGCCAGTTTAGAACCTGTCTCAATCTCTGCACCATCATCATACCAGACCTGCAACAGGACTGAATGTCTGCTGCACGTTGCATGCCCAGAGCATTTGGGTGTTATCTGCTTGCGTATTGAAGAGCCTGTGCTGAAGCGTATGAGGTCATTGTTGGCAAATTGCATGCAGGTTGAAACACAAACAGCTGCAACGCATTGGGAGCCCTGATCTGACTGTCAGGTATCCTAAACAGGCTTGTGCACTCAGCTAAGCACAGCCATCTGAATGCCAGCTGAAGAGCACGAAGCTTGTTGACAAGCTTTGACCAGGTCTGCATATCATCTACTGCAGATGGCTTTGCCAGGCATATGTGGTATTACTGAGTACTACTGCGTATTACTGTAGTTTACTGCCAGGCAAGACTATTACCTCCAGGACCAGAAATAGCTCTTGATGCAGCTGTGCTGCTGAGACCAAGCAAGCTGGAGCAGCTACAGATGCGGCTGCCGGCAGCTGCTCCTCCAGCTGCTGTGATGTGAAGTGCTGCAGAATGGCGACATCTGGATGCCCTCTGCACATGGCCTTGAGAGTAACGCTCCACCTGAAGCGTGTACAGGGATTACACGAGGTTTTGCAATGACTGCTGCGCTGGTTACAACAGCGCTACAATCAATGAAGCACACGCATGCAGCCTGCTTGAATGCAGGCTGAATTTTGTCCAAGCTCTGTCAAGCGTTTGCATGTGATTCATCTAGGACTGTGAACCAGGTATAGCCTTCCAGAACAAGCTCCAAATAGCAAGGAGCAGAAGATCACAGCAAATGTCTGAAACTGCCAAATCACAGCATTGGCAGCTGATTCAGTATTGTTAGGACACTGCAATGGTAGCAGTAGCCTGTGACGCTTTGAAGGTGCCATGGACCTGATCGGTTGATACCTGTTTTGGGCATTTGCTGCTTGCGCGTCAACCTTATGCAGGGTGGCTTGAATGTGTCCTTCAGACGCGACAGGTGTGCCATCTGCTTCAGCAACTTCAGCCTGTCTTGACTGTGTTTCTTGACTGGCGTGACTTGTGCTGCACTCAGCTTGAAACAGGTCATCATGCCCGGCATCCTTGACACTCTCAAGTTGCTGAAGGGCTTCTGTTGACTCTGCTTGGTTCGCAGGAGGCACAGCATTCGTTGTGTCAATTTCAAGTTTTGCCAAGCTGCTGTTGCTATCCTGCAGCATGGGAGATATTGAGGCAAGGTATGTCTACATGCATGAAATGTGAACAGGCCTGCTGTTCAGATCCTTTTGCGCAAGGGTAAAGAATGCTGATCAGCAACATATCAGTAAATCATGCTTTGCAGCAGTCTCTGTATCACTTGGCAGGGAAGGGATACGGCGTTAGTTATTGTCTGAGGTCAACCCTTTGCTGGTTGAGAGCCATGCTATGTTGGTGCATGGCTGGTCTGAAGCTATGGCATCTACACACAGCAGGGCAATTTGAACACTGGCCGTGCTACGCAACAGGTGGGTGCTACTCTTGCCTGTTGCTGCACTTGCAGCTGCTGGAAGAAAAGTTCTCCCAGTAGTGCATCTTCCACCACAGCTGCAGGGTCAGACTCTACTGAGCTGCCATCATCACTCACACTGTCCACTACCCCTGGTCTGCTACACTGCCAAGATTGTGCTGCATCTGAGACAGCAGCAGCTTCGGACAAGGGACGAGCAGCCATACTGCCTGAAGAGGAGCTAACGACTGCAGTCAAAGGTATCTGAGGCCAGCTGAAAACTTGCCCAAAGCTGCCTTTCATGAGACCGTATGTATCTGCTGTGTATAGAGGCAAGCTTGGTGGCGGTTGGCTTAGCTGTGTCAGCTGCGTGTCACTGTTTTGGGGCAGTGTCATATTGGGCTGGCTTGTAGCAGCTGACACAGGCGCTGGATGATCACTGGCATTCAGCAGTACGCTTGGGTATGCAAGCAAGCTGGCAGCTGAGGTCTGCAGTGGTGAAGCCAAAGGGACAGGAAGAGTGAAAGGTGATGCAAAGCTTCCTGAAGTGGGCAAGGCTTGATTTGGGATTTGTGGCGCAGATGGGGCTAAACCGGCAGGTGGAAATAGAGTCCAATTTGGTACTGCAGGAGCTGATCTAGAGGTTGGAAGCCTGCATCGGCATAAAACATATACTGAGACGCAATTACATTCTGAGAGCCTGGACAAGTACAGACCATACAAATCTCTGTTGGGGTTTGAATGGCTGGAAATGCAGACCAAGGTGCAGAGCCTTTGCAGATACAGGCCAAGTGCTTATGTGCATAGTGTTGGTCAAGCATGCCTTACACCTCCCAGCGATGCAAGAAGTAGTCACGTCCTTTCAGCATTTGGCTGTTTCGGCAGAGAATGAACACACCTGCTGGCCTTGCGCTCTGCATGCGCATCAAGCTGCTGCTTCAGCTTCTGAGCTCTTGAGATTAGCTGCTGCAGCGCGTTGCCTGATGGCACCCCAATAGCCTGCTGTTGCCCAACAGCATCAGAGCTGAGCCCCTCCAGGCCTTGAGGCTGCCCTTGAGCTTGCCCTTCAGCCTGTCCTCTGCTTTGCTCTTCAGCCTGCTCTGCAACTCCCTCTTCAGTCTGCCCTTGATCATGCCCATCAGCCCGCCTTTGGGCATCCTCTGACTGAGGAACGCCAATCTCAAGCTGGCCTGGATGCTGTCTATGTTTTGGAACTATGTCTGCACAGGTGCCTTCCACTGGAGGCCAACTGCCAGGCCGAGCAGAAACAGCCTTTACAATGCCAATACTGGGGTCAGCTTCTTGAGCTGCTCCAGCAAGGAATGGCTGCAGGACAGGCGCTGACGCACCCACTGATATAGCCTCAAGGGCAGCTGGCTGCCTGCTAGGCATCTTGTCAAGCACAGCAGGTGCTGCTGGGGGTACTGCAAGGGCGCTTGATACATGTTCCTGCTCTGGTAGTAACTCTTGCTGACCCGGGGACAGCAGAGGCTGCGTGCTCAGGGTGCGACTGAGTCTCTGCATAGTGTGTTGCACCAGCTGTGTGTGAGGGATGCCGCTGACGTGAGCATCTAAGCTGCTGACAGGGTAGGGAAGCTGGACATGCTCAGAGCCATGGCTACTTTCCTTGACAGCGGGCAAGTCATCCTTGCGAGGTGCTGCGTTAGCATTAGCCTGTTTGCTTTGCTTGCCCAAGCGTTTCAGCCTCTCTGTTCTGCTGCCGCCGCTGTTGCTGCTGCTGCTGTGCTTTTGCATATCCACCTTGTGGCTCTTGCAGCCAGATGCGCCCTCTGTAGCCTGCACTCTGCTGCTTGTGGAATGCTGCGCTTTGCGCTTACGCGAGACCTGAGGCAGGCTGATATCTGCTAATGGCCCATGCCGGGCTTGCTTTGGCCGTACCTTGGGAGCGAAGTCCTTACCCTGCGACACGCAACGGACTTGAGCAGTACTCATAGCCTCATGCACCTTAACCTTGTAGGGAGATGTTGAGGCATTGCACTGCATTACATGAATGTCAGCATGCAGCATGACATCTAGCTCAGACAAGGCACAACAACAATTGCAGGGATTTGCAATGCAGAGGGGTACTCACCGGGTATGCATCTGCCTGCATTGCCCAATGCAGCACTGCCTTGATGTCCTGCATCAAGAATAAATGTTTGTCAGCTGAGGCAACAGAAGTTAAAGGACAGCAGGGGAATTTTACTAACTGTGAAACATACTGAGGAATGTTGACGATCACAGAATGTTGTCAGTCAATCTGCCAAGGTCAGTTACTCTGGGGTTGTTTCTTTGCAGAATGCTGCTACGCCACTGCAGGGCACACAGTGTTGTGCTGTAACATACCTGTATATGGATGCATGCATGTGGGTGGCACTCGCACCACAGCCTCCAAAGGAAAGTCTGCACCTCTTTAACCGCAACACCTGGGTCCACATGCTTCAGCAGAGAAACCTGCAGAGCAAATCAATAGTACTGAGGCACTGCTTTTGCCTGACACCTGGCGTATGCACGTGCATCATCATGCTTCCAGACACCCTGTTCCTGCTGTTCCTGTTTCATGATGGCATCATGACTAGTGCAGTCCACTTATGTGTCTTGCTTGCTTGAGGAACAGCACATGCAATGGTGCATGTGTTGTTGGACAGTACAAGCACAGCAGCAAAGAGCTGCATACCAACTGGGCAGGGGTGATGCTGCCATTTCTTTGCTCATCCAGATCTGCAAATGCCTTCTGGACGTCCAGCTGTCTCTGGGTAGACAACAAAGCCAGACGCATCAGGTGACTGGCAGGACCCTCTGCACTTGCTTGAGCAAAACCCTTGATCACAGATGCAGTGCCCCTGCAGCGGTGGTAAGGTTTCATTTGAAGCACTCAACCAAAAAAGGATATGGTGACTCACATCATATTCCAAAACACAGGCAGTGCCACTTGCAGAAAGCTGACAAGCAGCTCAAGCTAACAGTGCTGGCTTCCCAACAGCACAATGCAGGTCTGTATTTGTGATATAAGCGTGATCAATAGCGCTTGTGAATCCACTCTGATATGCTTTTCAAGCCTTGGACTGGAGACTGTGCACAGGTGTGCATGGGATAGTTGTGCAGATAGGTTGTGCAGAACAAAACAACAACTTACTTGGCTGCTTTTGCAAGCTGGCTCCACGTCAAGCCGTCACAGCTTTCACCAGCAATCAGAGCTGTCATGAAGCTTGTCTGAGCAACTGGCGCCATGCTCCCTAGCACTCTGCGTTAGTCATCATCAGTCATCGTTATCAGTTAGGAGCGCAGTTGTTACTCTCAACCAAACATAAGACAATGCATGCATCAAAGTTTTGATTGAGCATGCCTGATTGTATTTCATTTCCAATGCAGATTTAGACACTGAGTTAGTGACTTGCAGTTAGCTTGAGCAATGTGTGCACAGCATGCAAGATTGGGTGACATACTCTTGCAGGAATTTGTGCAGGCTTGCTAGACCCAGCTGACCACCTTGGCTCAATTGCTCAAATAGGCTGGAAGCATTGCTGTTGTCCCTGCATCATGGCAGACCGGTGTATGCTGAATCAGACAAGGGTGTTTGTGCCCGGGTCAAGGAGTACATATGCTCCTGACAAGGAAAGACAGAAATAACTGAGCATGTTTGCAAGCAGAGGTACGCTCAGATGGTGTGTGACAAATGCAGGTCACTGATGAAGCTCAGGCAGAACAAACAGGCTTCTTCGAGAATGCTTGCATGATTATATTGCAAAGATGACAGATGTGGACATAGCACCTGGCAATGAGCTGCACCAGGTGGTCAAAGGCAAGTGCCAGTGATAGCTCTGTCTGATCAGCAGCGCTCAGGGCGGCTGAGTGAGGAGTGGTGCTGTGAGCAGACTGGTGCTGAAAGAGTGGGTCAGCCAAACTTGCGAGGGGAGCTGCCACAGGCGGCGTGCTGTTGCTAGCCTGAAGGTTGAGCTGCCTGAGGGGTGTCGTGATCCTGTTGCTCCTTGGAAACAGTGGCATGCTGTGATCAACAGACGCCAGGTGCTCATTCATCTCAAATGAGGAGACCAATGGGGTGTAGGACATGCTGATGGTAACAGCAGCTGTACCAAGCAAGCGGCCATCTGGAGATGTGACAGCTGTTCTGGACTCAACAGATGTACCACAGCTTAGTTTGCAGATGTCGACATCCTCTTCAGCCACACATTCTGCTTTGCCATGCTGGACTGTAAACTTGATGTTCAGGCTTTGCATGTCTTGCAGATAGCGGCTGAAGGCCTTGGGTCCACAAGCGACCACATAAATAATGCCTGTATCTGTAACTTCTTTCAGGGAAACTATCGTGCTTGGACAGCTCTGACCCCACCAAGTCACTGTAGCATGCTGTCTGCCTGACGCTGAAGCATGTATAATACGGTGCGCGCTGGTCCATCGGAATAGCAGCAGAACTTCTCCTTTCGCAGGTCCAGCTATGCCAGGCGGAAGCACACTATTAGATCTTAGAAACACTGAAGTTCGATCTTTTTGCATGCTTGTGCTTCGATCTTGACTTCCTGCTATCAGCACCGCGCTGCCTAAATAGCATGCAGCATCCGGCGATTCATCTGCTGAAGCATCTGATCAAAGCACATGTACGAACTCACAGTCCGAAACAGTTGCAGCTAGCGTTAGCTGATGGAGCATGTGGCAGCATCTGACGTGTGGACGGCTGTGCAGGATCCAGCGTAGCTTGTTGGTGGTGGACCGATTCATGCTGCGAAGCAGTCTGCAGTTGCGTTTACTCAGCAGACGCGAAGCATGAGCGCAGAGCCTTGTCTGAGTCTGAGCCACAAGCAGCGGTTCACGAACAGGCTTCCGGCACAGACTTGCGACATCATTTGCGCGTCTTTGATAGCGTATGAGTATCTCAGACGCAAGCTGATCCGCAAATTTCGACAACTAAAACAAGGGTGCGTTGTAAGTTGGACTCGTCCCTCATGGCTCTACGAGCATACACAGGCTTGAGGCCTTGTCGAGGACATCTGATGCCAAGTCACAATGCTCTCAGGCAGTCCATACCTGCTGCTATAGTCCCAAATCAAGTGCGTGACATGGGAACCAGCGCAAGGGTATGTTTTGTTCGCAAGCACCGTTTTGATCGAGTGCAGTGATCTAAGGAAGCAGCATACTCAAATGCCGGCAGTGGCGAATTTAGGGTGCACAAACACAAGAAGCCAAAAATACCCGCAGCAAGTACAAGCTTGAGAAGGCTGCCGGGAAGTGAAGATATGAGGTGGCACCTGGACAAAGGATAGCTGTAAGTCTTAGCTTGATCAACATCTGAAGCCTTCACGAACAACACGCAGCCATAGGATTGAGCAAGCCAACAAACTGTCTGCAGACAGCCACAGCAGGCGTGCCAGCGTTTGTTAGACTGGGCACAGCAGCTTTTGTATCTGACAACCTCAAGAATTTCAGGAATCGCCCTAAGAAGCCCATCGAGCTGTATGAGTTTGAGGGCTGCCCATTCTGCAGAAAGGTATTGAACTCAGGCACATATTTGCCTTGTATAGCACCCGCCTGCTTTGTTGCACATCATGAGACCCTTTCATTCCTCCTGCTGCAGGTCAGAGAGGCCTGCACTCTGCTGGATATTGACGTCTTGTTCTATCCTTGCCCCAAGGGAGGACCAACATGGAGGCCAAAGGTGATCCTGCACAAACTATACTTACTGCATCAGCAGGAGCAAGTACCTTATCATTACAGCATGGACTCATTCACTGCAAAGTTTCATGCCAACTACCTGTTTAGACAAAAGTCTTTTGACATGCTTCAATCAATTCATGGCCAATTCGCAGCTTCGTATGTAGGCGGTGCAGCTCAGTGGGAAATCACATTTCCCATTCATGGTCGACCCAACACCAGACAGCAGATGGGAGAATCTGATGACATCATCGTCTACCTTTACAATGAGTATGGAGATGGCAACGTGCCCTTGCTGCTGAAGCTAGGTCCCCTCACAGCTATCAGCAACACCCTAGCTCTGCTCCCCCGGTAAGCATGAACATGTGAGGACAATCGCACTGCTCCATTGTAAACATGGTAACAGTTGGTCTATAGGACTTTTTGTACAGCCCCTCTCACACAGCTTGTGTCAAGCGACGATACACTGTATGAATCGCATCAGGGCAAAGGCAGCTGCAGCCTTTGTGCGTATGCATGCTGTGCAAAAGCTCTAGGGCAGCTTTGCCTGTCCAACCACATTTGCATCATAAGGTGACGCAAAGAAGTATGCAGATATATGTTGTAATTGCTTGCAAGCGTACTTTCTTGACTTGAAAGTCCGCTTATGCAGGGACTCATGTTGATGCATGCAGGATAAACAGGGCATCATGTGTCCCAAGTCTAATCTGCCCAAGAAACCAGTCGATCTTTGGGCATATGAGGCATCGCCATTTTGCAAACTGGCCCGCAAGGTGATTCGTGAGCCATGAATGGCAAACATGTGTTTGCTCATGAGTCACAATGTGAAACTGTGGTCATGACATATCAGCACCTGCCCGCACGAGCTTCACCTTGCATGTATATATGTAGAGCATGTGTTGCATAATGCTAAGCTGCATGCAAATGCGGCTGCTTGCTTGCAGGTGTTCCTTGAGTTAGAAATCCCTCACATCTACCTCTCAGTTACCGGAATAGCCCTAAAAGGCAAGAATTGACAGACAAATGGGATATTCAAGTTCCGTACATCGAGGTAAGCCTTGAGCTTGAGCTGGACATGTTGCTAGCTGCATACTGCCCTTCGTCAGTCTTGTGCTGCTTGTCTCGGCTTGCGGGCTGTACTCATGGGGCGGAATCTGCATCATGCTTGTCATCAATGTTCGTCTATGTGAACTAGATCACAAGCTGTTTTTGACTTGCACAAATTGCTTGTGGCAACTTGCTTTTATGCAATAGCAACAGCTTCTCTGAGGCAGCATATGCATGTTGCATGAACCACTGCATTGCATGTCTGCATGAACAAAATCCGCAGCGTCAGTGTGGTCATGGAGTATACTGTGATAAACCTTGCTGGCATGATGATGCAGGATCCCAATACTGGTGTGGCCATGTTTGAAAATCCTCAGATTAATGAGTACTTGGAGAAGACATATGCTGTGTAATTAGAAACTGCATATATGCTGTATCATAACGGTACCCTGTGCGGTGTAAATAAAGTAACGGACTAAGAGTTCAGGTGCTGCTAGAATTGTAGTGAGCAGATGCAGAGCAGTGTCCTGTGCCAACCACTTTTGGCAGATGCATGCAGCTCACTTGGGCCGTCATGCAATTGCATATGTGTGTGCAGCAATGCTGGGAGCGCACACAGATAGAGTGGAATTGGGGCAACATGGGTGAAGGTAACACTACCAGAGATCTGCCTGTCCGATTTGCAAAATAACTCTGCATAGGCACTGTAGTCGCTGATCCATGGTGCTCAGGCATGGTCTTTGTCCTATCTGTGTTCATCCCTTGTCATAGCATGCTCTCTTAAATCACCTTTCCAATTCAAAAATGAATCTCCTGGAAAAGCTGATTGTGAAACTTGAATTCTATTATAGTAGGCGTACGTCTTCATCAAACAATCACTTGTGTTTAATATATGACAGGATATAAAATACATAATCTGCTTGCACATGACATGACAACTTTTGTTCACTTCAACTGTAGTCCTGCTTCAATAAGTGTGTTGAGCCAGATCTGTACAGTCACTGTGTTTGAGAAACCATGCAGTACCCGCAATACTGTCATAAAGCCAAATGATGAGCGTGCTTCAAGCACAGGTCCTGACAAGTTGCCGCTTAAAATGCAGCCAAAGCACTGCGCTAGAACTGTGCTAATTACTCAATGTTCTAATCTTCGTTGCAAGTACATGCAAGCACTTCTGCTTCTGGAAACTTTACATGCTTTGCTAACAGAATTAAATCAAATTTGGAAAAAAGACGCCATCTTTCAAGCTCATATTCTGAGACTGCTAAAGCAAACAATTGGCCAGACTCCTCTGAGCAAGCCAAGGGCAGACCAAAATACCATGGAAGACGGGAGCAGCAGCTGGTTCGTGCATTGCCAGACCAAGCACTGCGGTATTTAGCAGAGACAGCGCATCCATGCTCCACAAAAAAAATAGTCGCACATGCGATGAATAAACCTGAGTTTCTTCATGACGCTGCTTATAGCAGTCTGTAGACAGCCAAATCAGTGCTAGCGCAAGCAAGTTAGATTGGGACACCCAGACGATTTGCGCTTGCCCAACACTCAAAATACAAGGCACAACCCCAAGTCAAGAAAATGGAAATCAGAATCCAAGCTGTCGCTCAAGAGCGTACGTTCCTTGTATTCAGTACAAGTGTTGATGAAAGAGCATACACAGCACTCAAGTGAACATGTTGTCTGGGGGTCCACGCTGTCTAATCCACTGCTCACGCATGATGTCATGCAGTGCTGCAGGGAGATGCTGGGTGCCTCCTGACATTGTTTCAATGACAATGTTGACATAAGGCAGCCAGTATGCAAGATCAGGCAGATCAGCATGCCCAATAAGTGGATTCATAGCTGACTGCAGGCTTGCCAGATAGTCTGCATGTGCCAAGTCAAAGCGAGCACGCATATTCAGTTCAGGAGGCCCAAGTGCACTCAGGTCACCTGGACCAGCAGTGCTGTATGTATTTAGCTCGCCAGCTTGACCAACTCTGGGTGCAGCTGAAGCACGCATCTCATCCCTCAAACTTGACATACTGACTGTCTGCACTTCTGCAGTCTGCCTGTTTGCCACGCCAAGTTTGAAAATTTCCAATGCATCTGCTGTTGACTCGAACCAAACTTCTGAGATACCATCCCGGTCACCATCTGGTTTCCCGGTGAACAGAATCGCTTGGCCGTCTTCAAACGAAGTCAGCAACACAGGTATACCCAAACCCATGGGCTGCTGTGTGACGCATTGGTATACAATGTAGTTGACACCAAGAAACTGGGCCTGAGCTTGTGCACGCCAGGTATCTAGTCTGCTCTGGAATGCAGCTGGTCTCTTGATCTCAACCATTCCAAAAAGCTGCACCAGAGTACAGTAGTAAGCAGCACAATACCCACAGATGTGCAAACAATGCGGATCTAAAGATCTAAGTTGCCATACGATTGTATGGGAAGGTAAGCAGTGGAATCCAGCAGCATGTCCATTACATGTGTAAAAGCTCAAGCATGGGTTTGGGCAAAACATCCTGGAGACAACAGACCACAAACCTGATGGTAGATGCTTCTGGGGTTCCGAACAGCAAGGTCCGCTGCAGACTTTGCCACAATCAAACAGTCGGTCTTGGTGGGGCTCAGCTTGATCCTCTTAGCAGAAAACTGTGCAGGATATTGTGCACCGTTGAATATGTCTCGTGAAGTGACACTGACAGCTTGGCTGTTGCCATCACACACATGCTCTTGTAAAATGGCCAAGACCTGTTTGACATTCTTGCTGTCGTCCTCTCTGTCCGCATGCCACTCTACTGTAGAAGACCAGTCTTTGCCGGAGCTAGGGGCTGTGACTTGTGGGTGCACAGCCACATTCAGATTTTCAGCTGCCTGAGCTAACCTGTTGATGTCAGGTTCTGAGCCTCCAAGACTAATCACATCAGACACAGCTGTGTCAGCAAGGGCCGGCACTGAGGCTGCCACGAGTTGTGCGACTGCTTGATTCACAAAAGGTTGCCATTGCGAGACCACTGCGATCACATCGACATAAAGTGAACACAAGCAAGATGATGCTTGCTGCTCAGATGTGCATGACTTGCAGAGATCAACTCAAGCTAGTGAAGTTGTGATGTTGATGTACAACACATACAATTGTGTGACTGATTGAGCACTTATTGCGCTCATATCTGCTAGAGCTCATGCAGACTTGGGCCATGCATGCCACACTATACTTGGCCCCCACGCATGGTAGGTATATGCACATACACCTTGTAAGTGCATTGTACATCTTGAACTGTTACTGCCATCAAGAAACATACGTTACCTGGATGCTCTGGGGGCAGAGACTGTCCTGCATGTGACATGCCTGCAAGTCAGTGCATTGCTTCAGTGGAATGCAATCAACTGCTCTTGGCTCACAAAGGATAATCAGGCCAGCAGAACATAGTCATCAGATCAAGTCAGACGTCAGTCATATGCACTTGGACCTAGTCGCATGCCAAAGAAAAGGCTGGAAGGCTGCACTGCATATGCTCAAGAGATCTGTGAAGATGCAGGCAAGCTGAACCTATCGCAAGTCCCAACAAGGCTGAGAGGCTGTGTTCATTCTGCTCTGCTGCTGTGTGACAATACCCCTTAGGTATGATGTGAGATCAACAGCAAACCCTCAAGCCACAGATGATGCTGAGAGAATGCATTGAGTATGCACAGACACTATGCATCCCTAGCGTCAGCAGACAAAGCTGACATCCTGCTCTACTGCTGTGAAAACACAAGGCTGAGGCTACCAAAGGATGTGCATAAGGTCTTATGACTCAGTCTGAGGCATGACACGACACGTGGTGCATACCTTGAGAGCCTGCACCAGGTGTGAACACATACGTCATACCGCCTGCTACCACATCACGATCTTCAAGAAGTAAGTCGGGCTCGTCCTTTGGTGACAGGCTACCTTCCCCCCTCAAGAATTTGCGGCGGCAAGCATCCAGCACCGTGGCGGCTGTCTTCGGAGTTTGTATCCTCACAGGATTAGCACGTCCATCGTGAAGCTCAACAGTAATTATGGTTGGCATCGTTGTAAACCCTACAGTTAACTGCAAAGCTGCTGCAAAACTTTCAGGAGGGACTTATAGCGCTATAACCCGCGGAACAACGCAGCACCACGCTGTGACTTTGTGTCAGCACGGTAAGTTACCTTCACTGTTACAGGCAGGTCAGGCGCACGGGTTTACCCTCCTGATGCTGGAGTCTGCACCGGACTTTCCGTCACTGTACACCAGATTATGCAAACTCGATATGATCGAGGAGACCTTTAAGACGTGAAGCAATAGGTGCTGCTTACTTGGCACTGCACAGCTGCTGAAGAACTCGTGCACTGTCTGAGTCAGCAGCGCAATTGAGCCATCCACAATGCAGGACCATGCGAAGGACAAGGTTTGTCCCTTCGGGGCTTAAAAAACTGCGCAAGCCTGCCCGTTTGCCTTTCACGCACCTCTGGCACTGGGAATCGTCCCTCACCAAGGGTAACACCTCAGCACGCGAAGCGTGCTCCCAGCGTGCGCAGCACGCAGAGCGAAGCGAGCAGAATAACTTTTCAGGATTCACATGCACATTGCTAAAGTAAGATGCATTTTGTGCATGCAGAAAATGTATTCGAACTTTATAGAAACATGTCAGGTACAGTGCATTGGCACTGTTGTGCTTGAAAGTACAGGCTGAGATCACATATGCCACAACAGCACAGCATGCAAACCAGCACTGGCAAATCAGAGCCCATTGCTGCTGCTGCACTGCACATCTGAAGGGGGAACACAGCATGATGCCGGTCTGCATCACCAGTTCAATATGCAGTCCCTGATGGCAGGTACAGTGTACTTGCACTGTTGTGCTTGAAGGTACAGGCTGAGATCACATACGCCACAACAGCACAGCATGCAAAGCAGCACTGGCAAATCAGAGCCCATTGCTGCACTGTACATCTGAAGGGGAACACAGCATGATGCCGGTCTGCATCACCAGTTCAATATGCAGTCCCTGATGGCAGGTACAGTGTACTTGCACTGTTGTGCTTGAAGGTACAGGCTGAGATCACATAAGCCACAACAGCACAGCATGC
>JAABUP010001180.1_pt1 | contig 55195 bp, 52 predicted proteins | sample 5559201 | NCBI WGS metagenome assembly JAABUP01 (sample SAMN10711887, study PRJNA513373) | rock metagenome | isolation source: Antarctica rocks | place: Antarctica | reverse complement strand
GTGAGTGAGTGAGTGAGTGAGTGAGTGAGTGAGTGAGTGAGTGAGTGAGTGAGTGAGTGAGTGAGTGAGTGAGTGAGTGAGTGAGTGAGTGAGTGGGTGGGTGAGTGGGTGGGTGAGTGAGTGGGTGAGTGGGTGAGTGAGTGAGTCATCCTGGAATGCACTGTCAGTGACGCTTGCCTGGCTGTGGCATATCAGATTACAGTCTTCCCTGCTCATGATTCAAGCCAGTCACAGATCATGGAACATGATAGGCCCAGGCTTAGTGATTTTTCCTCGCATGCACTGATACTTCTGCTCAAGCCTCCACCTAACCTGATTCCACCGCACCTAACCCAACCTCCATCTTCACACTGGTCCAAAAACACAGGAACAAAGCGTGGGCAGCAGGCAGATGGTGAGTTGTGACACACCTGGCAGTTGCCTGTCTGGCCACAATGTTCTGAGTCTCCTCCTTGAGCCAGGGCATGACCTGCTGCTCCACCTCCCTCTGCACCGGGTCGAAGAAGAAGCCAGAGTCTTGCAGCCGCCCATACACTGTGCCAGTTAGCCCTACAAGGCAAGCCAAGCTGATGTCCGTGGGCACTCTGTTTGGTGTACTGTCAAAGTATGATAGTAAGCTTGTGAAGCTGCGCATGTGACTGCCATCACATGGCTTGCATTGTCATCAACAAGCAGACTGTCCCACTGGACATTGCATGGTTATGTTTTGTGTCAATAAGGTATCGCTGGGTTGCCACTGTGTACATGCCATGCCTGTGTAGCATGATGTGGATATATTGAAGCTAGTCATATAGGAAAGACGATTTTTGGGACGCAGCCTCTAGCAAAGTTGGCCTAGCAATTTCCCCCCCTCATTCGTATCCTCATGATTGTTATATCATGTGACTATGACTATTGTTGTTGTGGTTGTTGTGATTGTGATTACTGTTGATGTTGATACTGATATCATTATTGATGTAATTTATTATTGTTATTGTTACAATTATTACCCTTGATGTAGCCCCTGGCAAAGGTGGCTGCGGCCACCTTCTCTCTGAGGTGGGTCTCGGCAGTGGCCCGAGCGCGAGCCTGTTCCAGACGGCGACCCTTCTCCTCCTGCTTGCGCAGCTCGGCAGCCTCCAGCCTCTGCACCGATGCCAACTCTGTGGCCTTCACCTGAAATACCACACCAGCCAAGTTACAAGCAAGAGGGCAAACAGATCATTGCAGGTGTGTTTGGGGCTGCTCCTCCTGCTTGCGCAGCTCAGCAGCCTCCAGCCTCTGCACCGATGCCAACTCTGTGGCCTTCACCTGAAATACCACACAAGCCATGTAACAAGCAAGAGGGTGAACAGACCATTGCAGGTTTGTTTGGGGGTGCTCTCTGGGCAACAAGCCTCCTGGTTCTGCTGTCAAAGTTGCGCTGCCTCCTGGCCTCTGCACCGATGCCAGCTCTGTGGCCTTCACCTGAAAGCCACACCAGCCAAGTTACAAGCAAAAGGATGAGCAGATTGTTGCACGAGAGCCGATGCCCCCTCATGGGGTAAGGCCTGAATCTCAGTAGGAGTTGTAAATCTGTGCTGGAACCCATCGGGGTATGCCTTGTACAATAGGCCTATCACGAGTAAAGAAAATGAGCAGATTGTGGCAGCTTTGCTTGGGGGGCTAACTGGGCAACAAGCCTCCTGTTTCTTCTGTCAAAGTTGCACTGCCTCCTGGTCTCTGTACTGAAGCACTGTTGGGGGTAGGATCCTCAGTTTGTCGCACATCAAGTGCACCCATGCTTGCAAGCCAGGATGCCTGATGAGGTACATGTGGCTCCATGCTCAGGCTGTGAAGCAGTACTGAGTAAACACAGCCAAATCTGAGGCAATGCCTACAGTCTCACAAGGGCTCAGTCATTTATTCTGAACATGGTGTTCTGGACTTAGCCCTCTAGAAACTGCGCTCTGAAGACAATGTTTTGGACTTAGTGCTCTGAAGTACACTCTGCAAGGAAATGCAGTCCTGCTTGTGCACCCGGTCAGGCAGTGAGGCTGAGCCCAGTGCTTGCTGCAATCACTGCACTGACACCAGCTGTGTGGCCTGTGCCCATGAGATGCAGCAGCGTGTGTATACTGCACACTCAATGCATTGGCATCCCTGGAACAAGTGCAAATGCGGAGATCAAGGTGCTGAGGAACGTAGATGACAATGTAAATGGGACTTGCAGAGGCTCCCTTGGAGAGGCCAGAAGCATGGAGAGAAAGAAGGTCTTCATGAATACATGTTTCTGTTACTCAAGTCGCGTTTCTGCCAGGTCTCAGGGTTTCCTAGACACTTTCAGAAAGCAGCTTCTACCTACACTGCTGATACATCAACAGATCTTCACTTGGCAAGCTGCCAACAACGGCTGGTACTGATAGTCCATGACATTTAGTCTATTTCCATGCTATGAGCTCTAGTTGCCGTTTGCTGTTGCTGTGGACTACAAGACAGAAGTGTGTGGCAACTGCATGGTAAGGTGGCAATGTGATTTGTCTGTGAGAAGCTGCGAGGCAAGAGGGGGAAGAGCAGACCTGCTCATAGTGTTGTTGGTGGGCTCGCATGGCAGCCAGCTCCTCTTCTTCCATGACCTCCATGAGGCCCTGCTCCAAGCACTTGCCCACCAGCACCTCCAGCAGTGGCTCTACCTGCAAAAGCGTAGCACTTGCGTAAATGACCAGCGACCGTCAGCGCAGCAGCCACTAGCTCCTATCAGGTCCTGGTTCAAGCCCTTCCAGCAGTGGTTCTACCTGTAACAGTACAGTACTGGCGTAAATGACCAGTGATTGTCAGTGCAACAGCAACTAGCTCCTGTTGGACCCTGTTTCAAGCACCCTTATCAATGGCTCTACCTACCAGGTAACACTTGCGTACATGATCAGTGACGGCCAGCTCGGCAGCAGCCAGCTCCTATACATTGATCACTTCCATTTGGACCTAACAAGTACAAATGTAACAAGTTCCAGATCATAAATGGTACGTGCAGGACAAGTCTTGTCTCCTCAGAGCAGCCCACTGGGGCTTGCTCCTGAACATATGCCCACCAGAACGTCCAGCAAGAGCCCAGAACGTGACAAAATAATGCTTGCACAAGCAAGCTGCATAACTGACTAGTGACAGTCGGGGCAAAAGCAACCAGTTCTCATAATGCATCACCTCCATCAGGGCCTGCTCTCATCATTTGCAAACCAGCACCTCCATCTAGGGCTCAATCTGTAACAGTGTGAGATGCACATGACACAACAGCAGCAGCAGCAGCAGCAGCAGCAGCAGCAGCAGCAGCAGCAGCAGCAGCAGTTTTGATTGTCATTACATGATAGTGCAGGCAGTACTTATAATAGTGGTAGTTGCCACAAAGCTGAAAGGGATAGGTCTCACAGCAGGGCAGCAAGGAAAAGAGCTGACATTTTTGGTACCATTGCCATCGTAATTGCAATGCTGACATGGGAACCATTTTGTGCTTATCGCTGGATGTTTAATGCAAACACAATCAGCAAGGCTGACGAGTATGAGCAGCAGGGGGGGTCCGTAAAGATAGAACGAGGTGTTACTATCACAATCCTCAGCTCATGGCCACATGGAACCCACATCATAGCGCAATGCAGGTGCAACTTTGGTCATGTGACAGGCTGGTGTGAGAAACAGTACTGATGCATACCTCAAAGTCAAAGTCAAAAAGGTCTCCAGCCTCAATCTGGGTGGTGGCATCTAAGCCAGCCTTGGCAGGGATGAAGAGGGGGGTGGAAGGGCGGTCTCTGAAGGGGTCTGTCTGGGTGGACATCTCTGCCGCTGCCACTGTATCAGTCAACTGCTCCAAGTAGCTGTCAGTCTGCAACAGCAATGCACACTAAGATTGATACACACAACAGAACAAGCAACCTTATTGCACGGGACAGAGTCAGGAGTCTGTCTGAGCAGAACTCTGTGCTCTCCCCCTTTGATCTGCTAGCTGCGGCAGGTAGATGTCAGCATGCAATGTACTAAGTCCACAGGCGTCACAGATTAGCTTGAAACGACTCTTGAAGCTTATGATGTGTATGTCCAGAGGGGGTTGATTGATCTTTGTGACTGTGCCCGTCAGCCGCTTCAGGTATCCGGGACCATTAGGTCTGCAGCACAATGGGCCTCGCTATCAGGGCCAGGAAGATTCCCCAGCACAGGAGGCAAAACAAGCAATGTCCCTGCAAATGTCCAGATCATGCGTCTGTCCTAAAACTCATGCCTGCTCCCATTCAAGCGTGTTCAAAGCAGCTTTGACTCCATGAAGCTATCTGCCCTATATAGCCTCGTGATTAGAAGGCTTGAAGTATGGAGTGTCCTGTCATTCCAGGGGCTCCTTCAGCTGAGGGGTTGAGAGCAACAATGACAATGAGGTCAGAGACATGAGCCAGGTTTCAGCCCACACTATGTTTATGTTGCATTGATGGACCCAAGATTGCTGAGTCAGTTGGCTTGAGGTTGTCTGCATGTAAGAGGCACAACTCTTGCATCTCTGCTCAAACATGCTGAGCTGCAGCTGGTTATGGTACACAGCACGGGATTCAGATCTGGCGACGACAGCTTGGTTGATAGCCCAAACACAGCAGGTCAGACAGTGTGAGATGCTGAAAGTTTGGATGCAGGCTTTTGCATGATGGCCTTGCATCAGTGCGGCCGCCTGAGTGGGACTGTTGACTTTCTCAATTGACAACAGGGCAGCCTTGCAGTCAAAGGTAGTTTTAACACAAGCCAGCGGTTGCATCAGTGCATGGCAGATGGCGTTTTGCAGCATGCCATGCTTGCATGGTTAAGACAGGGCAATGGTGCAAACCTACAGAGCTCTGGGCTGCTGCCTTAGGAGGCGCCCGTTATGGTCGCTGAAAAGCGCGAACTTTTCTTTTTCTACAGATCTACAAGCAGGCAACAAATAACAGCAGTACAAACCTGCAGCTCAATGTGGCGGCGTCCATCCACTGGGTCAGGCGTCTTGGGAGGCGGCACTGACTGTTTCAGCTTCAGCGTCTTCTTGCTGCAAATCCAGTAGTCTTCTGTCAAGACAGTGTTGGGGGAGGAATAGAAGGACAGGTGCATTTACAATTGCCTTCCAGCAATGAACAAGTTGCTGAGAAGCTTACCTGAGCGTTTTGGATACCATAGGCATGTCCCCAGGCAGGATCTGTGCTGAGTAGGTGTTACCGCGTACCACTCGCCTATTGAACATAATATTTGAGGGGATAAGCTGTTCCTGCTCTTCATTGCTCTGCAACGCAATCAGATTGCTCATACATCTGCTCATCTCCACTGCTGTGCGACCTTGGGATGCTCATGCCTCTACTGCAAACCTTGCGCAGGGACCAGAACTGCTGCCATACAGTCACCTCAGCGTAGACACAACGAGTTCGCATACATGAAACCGAGACTGGGACGATGCATCAATGACGTACTTGCTGATTAGACAGCGGTGCTGTCTTTGTGGCGATGGAGTTGGTACGACGCAGCTGCTGCAGCTTTGGTGTCACCATGCTGCAGCGTTGCTAGGCTTAGTACAATGCCGCTTTTTCTCTGCTGCCAGACTCTCGCAAAACTCTGAAACGCAGACCACTAGCAGGGCGAACAATATCACGACCAAAATCTTGGAGGTGCGTCTGCTTCAAAGGTTCAAACACATGCCACGAACGCTACCACTAAAGTTTGCCACAGCCCAAGCAGTCATGCACGTCAGGCGCAGCAGCCACGTAAAAGGGTATGATTGCCAGTGCGCTACCCCAGACCAAGGTTGTCGACTGGTAGTGTTCAACGGGGCAACTTTCGGAGCAGGTGCAATATCGCACAGCCTGGATACTAAATCTGGAGTAAAGATGGCTGAGCACCTGACAACTATGCACTGCTCAGGCAATAATTCAGAAGGATTGCAGCTGGCTTGTTGTCAAGTAGTGTACACATGCGTCACGTGTAATAGTCATATGGCAACCAAAATTTGTCCTGTTGGACACTCAATACACTTGGACTGCAGTCAAGCAGCTGCAGCCAGATCTTTCAAATCCAGGTGAAGATGGACAGGAATCAGTGCTAAGCCCCACATCAAGAGGCAGTATCCTGAACAAGCTCTGGAGTCTTCAGATTGGTCTCAATCATAGACTTGATCTGCAAAGCAGAAAGGTCAATACTTTGGTCGGTAAACAGCCAATACTTACTTTGAAAATGACGTGGCTTGGCATTGTTTGCGCTGCATGTGTGAACGCTGCAGAGATACAAAGCAAATGTGCTGTACAGAAGCCAGACGCACCTTGCCCACAGCATCCTTGCCGCCCTCTGCTGCAATGTGCTCTGCTACCTTCTCCTGATTTCGGTACAGCTGCACAGCATCAAGTCATTTTACAGCCTTTTTTTCCTACAGAAAATCTGTAGAAGCTGAACTGCGATCCTATTTAACATGCAACAAGTGTCAAGAGCGCAGCAAAGAATAGCAGACAGTAATGAGCATTGCGGCAGGCAATGCCATTCAAGCCACACTCTTGTGTAGCTTGGTAGCCAAGATATCGAAGCTGGATTGCTGTGCTGCTGCACACTCACCGCTATCGTTGGCATTTTCTGCAGCAAACATTGAGTGTGAGTGCCACTTTCACAAATCTTCCGGTGATGCACCACAAGACCCTCTGTGCGCACCCCAACAACAGCTATAAGTAATTACTTTTCATGCCAATGATGCACAGCATTTTGGCATGGGGTTCAGCAACCTAACCAGGTATGCAGCAGTTGCAACTTTGCATGGGCAGTCCATACCTTGATTCCATTCCCATATACTAGCTGGCCAGGCACTGCGTTTACATCTACGTATACAATAGGCAAACTGCGCAAGCAAGATGACGGTCAGCTGCCTTGATAGCGGCGGGAACAATTCTGCGGTGAGCTCACCAACTCCATGTCAACATTCAATCAGTACAAACAGCGATACCCATGCTCACTCTGGAAACTCTTCTTCCATCATTTTCTGTATCTTGGGTTTCAAATATATGCATTTGCGGCACCACCTTGCCATCCAGTCAACAACAAGAACTGCAAGTAACATCGTTGTTGTCAGCATGCAACCGTTGTTGAAGGGACATGCAGCTGTTGCTGACCTTTGTTCTGTGTCAGTGCCTGAGCAAAATCTTCCTCCGATTGTATCTGGGCCAGGATAGCATTGAAATTCAGACCAGTCTTCGGTTCAACTTCATTAGCAAATGGGCGCAGCTGATCATACGAACAATAGGGAAACAATAAGGGGCCCTGCCCGCGTTTACCAGTGGAAGATCGGTGGCGTTTGTGGCTGGAGTGCTAGTTGTTCGTCGCCTTGTCTTTGAAGCATTTGCGCCTAAAAAGGTTCTGAAGTTTGAGTGACAGCTGTTCAGGTGCTTCGAGCTGCGTTGGCAGAGCAAGCCTTGCACGGGCCCCTGTGACAAGACTGAACATCGGGTCGATTGCGGGCAAGTGCCCGTACCACTCACGAATGCACTTGACGAAAGCGACAACATTTTGTACTGCAGTGATGGCTCTACATGCAGAAGTTTTCGCGCTCGCAGCTCAGAAAGGGGTCAAGCGCCTAACCATAACGCCGGCTCGTAATGACCTTTCACACTTTAGTGGCCTCGCACAGTCGCACAAGGAGTTACGTTTTGGTTTTTGGTTTCGAATTGACTTCGTTGCTGCGCGACCGGAGTGCCGCAGGTGTTAGCTGCTCGACATGTCCGTGTGATCACTTCGCTCAATTTGACTGCAGCCTGCGCTTTGCTCATAGGGTGCGCACGTAGGGTCATCGTGACACGGCAGCGACCTGCATGAGCTTTGTCAAGAAGGGCGCAGCCAAACCTGCAGGTGTATACCAACAGGGCCTTATTACTTTCGTGATCTAGATGTTTGTGATGCTGTGCATATGCTACATCATCGTGATCAGACCGTGCAGGCATTGCTTAGTGTATGCATGCATGCAGAGCTTGGTACAAGACCAGGGCTTTCAGGCCAGACTCTTGTATCCACTGGCTTAGCTGACTTTGACAAGCTCATTGGCGGCGGTGTACCCTTGGGCACTGTGACGTTGCTGCTTGAAGATACTTACACTCAGCATCATGTCACACTGCTAAAATACTTTCTTGCTGAGGGGGCAGCTAACAATCAAGCACTGCATTGGTCAGATGGCCATTTGAGGCATGCATCCAATGTCAGAGCTCTACCACAGCAGGTCCAGCATACACCAAAGGTGTTGCCTCTGCCATCCTGTGTGCATGCAGATGCAGGTTGCTGTAACATTCTACACAAACCCACAATGCATTACCCAGTGGCAATGTCAGATCCGACATATGAACAGCAGTATGGCGCAAGCAGGACGACAAGGACAGCAAACAAGAGACAGAAGAAGTGCAGCTGCGAATCGCATGGCAGTACAGGCGATATATCAAGTCCAAGCAGAAGGCCGCGGCTGCCGTCAGCAGCAGTAGCAGTAGCAGTAGCAGCAGCAGGTATTCATGCCCTAGCATTACACTTTTACACTTTGCTGCTACGTTGACGTGGCACAACTTGTTGCTCAACGGCTGGACTTCCTTGAGGTGTACGCTTATTTTGCAATGCCTCAGCAAGCACCCCATCTTGCAGAGTGGATCAGTCCATGTGGCCATCACTCACCTTGACAAATCACCAACACAACGTGCTCACATCACAACCCCATCAGCATCTGCTGCATATCTGCAAGTTTGTTCAGATGTGACGTATTTGTCCACTGGACCCAGATATTGTGTGGTTCTAAACACAGGAGCGCTGGTGGCAGCCAGAGCAGCAGGAAGGCCAAGTCAGGCAGTTCAGCCTTGGGTGGTGTCAGAGAATGGTGTCACAATTTTGACCTGACAAAGCCCGTCCCTGTGCAAGACATTGTCACTTCTAGAATGGTATGTGCACCTCAATAGCCAGACAAGAGTTGCTATGCTGTGTTTCGAGTGATGAGGCTACAGTCATGATGTGTTACATGACTGTACCTTTGACTGTCAACACCTTTCAGAATGCTTGTGTCCTCTGCATGGCACTTTGGCATACAAACATGATGTCGTGCATGATGTTCATTCTGGCGCGGTTCTCCAGCCCTGTACCACTGCTCAACTGGGTTTGTAAGTATGGTGACACAACTCAGCGCAAAATAAAGAGCCGATGTCTGGCTGTGCTCACAGGATTGCCCAGAGTTTTCTGGACCGACTGCCATGCAGTCATTGACAAACAGCATCAACGGTTTCCTGGATACACTTACACAGCCCTCTGATGACTTATCAGCATCACTGGCGCAACGCACACACAGCTCCCCTGCAAACACATCTGTGCAGCAAGGCAACACATCCAAGCCCATGGCAGAGCTGAGCAACTCTGACAGTGTGCCCCAGACCAACAGCAGTAGCATGGTAGTCAGTAGTCATACAGGCAGCCATCATGTTGGACAAGCAACTCCACAAGCTGGTGGACAGTCTGTGCCTGGCAGAACAAAGTCTTCACATGCAGTTCCATCCACACAGCACAGTATGTCGCCACAGCCAGCAGCAGCAGCTGGCACCACATTAGCACAAAATTTTGCAGCTGTGAAGGGTGTTCCCATGCAGCCCAGTGTGCCAGCAGCAGACAGACCCCAGGGCGTGGGCAGGGTTGTTGTGGAGTCCCTTGGGGGTGTGCAGTGGCAGCTGGAGGGGTCAGATGGGGATGTGGAACGGCATCTGTACACTGCTGTGTTCCAGCTGAAAGCTGCCATCAGAGATAGCCGCTGTGCGGCCATGGTGTCCTTCCCTGCAGGTGACCCCCAACATCTCACCCTCAGGAACACTGCATTTGATGCCATTGATATGATGCCAAAATTGTACAAGCACAGCTTTGGATGTAATCTGAAGAGTAAGCTGACAATAGATCCAGCGCACACCCCTAATGATCATTCACAGCTATGCTAGTAATACTTCTTCGTACATATCAAGGGGTGTGTGATGTCCTTACTCCAGGATATTCCATCACTTTGTGCAGAAACCGGCAGAAGATGTATGGTGCTGAAGAAGCATCTGCAGTGGCTTTGCATGCAAGCATGTCTCTACAAGGCTTGTCTGCTTGCCACAATGCCTCCCCTGTGGCTGCAGGTCTATACAGTCCTTCTTTGGCAATGCGCCTGGCACACCTGTGTGACACTGTGGTGGGGCTGGAGGCTGTCAGGGATGACTCTGACATTGTGCGCCTCATTCCTGAGCCCGCCAGGTATTGTCTGCTGCTGCATCCACCATAACACAGGTTGCAACGTGCTGGAATGTTCACATTCTGTGTTTTACGACATTGAATCTGCATCCACCAGAACACAAGGTGCAAAGTGCTAGAGTGTTTGCATTCTGTGTTTTACGCCATTTAATTTATATCACCCCACGAGTGTGTTGTCACATCTTTGCTGCTGCGTGAAGTACACTGCTGCTGATGCATGCACAGCCAAAGCACTGCTGCACTATGATGTCCACTTGTCCACCTACTAAAGCCTGTGCGTGCCCACATGATGGATGAGTCATACCTGCCCTGCTGTGTGTGCTGTGTAAATGCTGGCTTTGCATTTCAAATGTGTCTGCATCCTTCTGGGATTGACAGACAGCAGGCTTATCGGCATGACTTGCTTTGCTGGTTTTGCAGTTGCTGTGGTCTGTTGCATCTTCAGAAGCTACCATCTTTGAATGCACTGGGTCCCCCTATACCGGATGTCACCTTGTTCATCATCCGTCACAAGCGACGGAGGCTTGCAATTCAGGCTAGTACTCTGTGCTTAAGATATGTCTGTTGCGGCTTGGGTTGTGTCTCACTTACTTGCTAATTGTTTCAAGCTGCTTGCATATCCTGCTTTGCAAACTCAGACATGTCAGAAGCTGTAGCAGAACCTGCTGTGCTCATGCTTTGCTTCTCTTCAGACTGTGTGCAAACTTTGAGTCTGAGTTGACGTCACACAATTGTGATGTACCAGTGCGGATCAAGTTGCGCGTTTCTTTGCAGGCAGTACAGATTGATCCAGATGCTGAGGCTGGAGAGACAGACTCAAAATCAGCGGCAGCAGCTCTGTGTGGAGGGCCGCCAAAGGCAGACAAGCCATTTGATTTTTAGCTTGTGCGTGTTGCCGTCTGGCTGCTTTTGGATGTTGTACATTGGTACATGCGTGCAGTGATGTATGGTGCTTTCACTGAGATACAGATCGGATGCCAGCATTGGCGCCGTGCCATCCTCAAAGTAATTACTATTGTTATAACACGTTGGTAAGCAGAAATCGGTGCAAGATAGCTTTGCTTGTTATAGCGCTTTCATGGGTGCCCTTGAGAGTATCAATGTCATACTCAGCATCTACACTGAACGCAAGCTCAAGATGCCGCTTCGAGGTCGCCTACTCAAACGGATTGCAGCAATGCTGACTCAGCGGTGCATCGCGCACCTCTTCTTCTTCATGTTGATCGGGTGACTATATAGTCTAGCTAGGTCGAAACTGCCGGGCACAACAAGTTAAGTTGCTTAAGTTCGCTGCTGATCTACTCAATCGCGGCTCAAACATCTTTATCATGGACAAGCTTAAGAATATGGCCAGCAACTTCAAGGATTCCGAGACCGGGTAAGCTGATCATTCCTCGCCAGTCTGAGACCCATCATAGTGTCTTCGCCGCAAATTCAATGCTTGGCTGCCTGTTTGTTGAAACCCTCCAAATGCCTCCATGGCCGCGTTCACACGAGGCTGAAGACCAAGCGTGAGTTCGTGTCTTTCTGCAGAAAAACCGGCAATGCTGGTGTGATGGCTGAAGGCAAGCAACGTTTGGCTGAGTACAAACAAGACAAAGCTGATGGCTCCGTCAACTGGGCCCAGGAAGGCAAGGACGCCATGAAAGATTGGAAGCCTCAGGTTTGTGCAGCTTGCTGATCTGCGAAGTGCTGCAAAAGTGTTGCAACTGTAGCTGGCACAGGCTCAATTCCCAGTTTGTCAATGCAGGGAGGCGCAGCGCCTGCAGCACCTCAGTGATCTTACACACTACAGTACTGCAATTCTACTGAAAGAATGCTTTTGACTAATGTGATTTTCAGTGTACTTCTGAAGGATGAAAGTAGACCCAGAATGTAGGGCAGTGATGCTTGGTGAAGGCTTTTGATGCCTTGAAAGTGTCACTGCTGCACTTGCTGACAGGCTTGAGAGCTTGGAAAGTGCTTATCCTATTTGATTGTGACATCATAAGTGATGATCTCTGCATTTGCCCAAGGCTTGGATCAGTTCCATCTAGTAGTGCAAATTTGAAGGTGCAGTCATGTAAACATGTGGACTGAATCGTATCTGATGCTGCTGCGTTGACACACAGTTATTCTCGCAAGATTGTGGGGTTGCACAGACATCTGGTCTCATGTTAAGCTATGTGGCTTGCGTTGGTACCAGTATGCCTGAATCTTTGCAGTAAACAACACAGGCAGCAGATTGCTTCGTTGGTCTGTGCACATGCATCACCTGATCTGCTCTGCATGCTGTGCTGTCTTGCTGCTGCTGTACTGAGCCTGAGTCCTGGCTTCTCCGTACAGCAGACAGACATTACTTGCAACTGTGCATTACATTGCCAAAAGACACACTTTTTGTGGCGTGTGTGCCTGCATCTGATATGCTCTGCATGCTGTGGTGTTACCCTGCCATTGCTGACATTGAAGGATCCTTGCAGCAAGATTGCTTTGCACAGCAGTCAAGCACTGCGCCCAGCCGTGCAATGATGAAGTGTGCATGAATCATTTGATCAGCTCTGCAAGCTGGGCTGTTCTGGTCGACCTGCTAGCTAGTACTATAGTACTAACAACGAAGAACCTTCGTGGCGAGGAATCATAGCAGCAAATTACTTTGCAGGCATTGCATACAGCTGTACAAAACAATAATGGAGTCAAATTGCCTCAAGATCAAAGACAGGCCAATGCCATGGCCAAGGTTACGACAGTTCCTGACCTGCAAGTGTGCACACAAATGTGCACATTAACTTGCAGAAAAACTAGCACAGCTGCAACTTTTTTTCTTTATTGACTTGCGGCAAAATAAACACTTGAGCAGCTTGCTCAGTCTGTTAACAAGCACTTTGTCATCACGCAGCAACAAGCACACCTACCAACTGTCAAGTTAGTGTTTTGGCTTGCCCCGAGCTTCTGTGCGCCCAGCAATGCGTTGCAGCCAGCTGCCTCGCACAGTGTTCTTCCACCAGACCGCTTGACCAGAACTTGCAGTGACATCAGCTGGAGTCACGTCGTTCTTGGCAAAGTCCCACTCTGATGCAATGACAGGGTAATGAGCTTGCAAAGAGTTGCATTCACATGCTTGCTTGCCAGCACAATATGGACACCCTGAAGAGTGTTTGGTTGTCCGCTGACGGGCGCGCGCTGTGTACCGGTGCAAATGTCCCTTTGTGCATTTCTGACACACCCAGTGCGCATACTTAGAGCTGCCAAGGGTGGTGTTGTGAGGATGAATGTTGTCCTTGAAGTTGCGGTCAAAGTCCCACTCAAGCAGCAGCTCATGGTTTGCGGCTTTGAATGTAGGATGCTTTGTTCTCCGTCCAAGACCTCTCTTACTGCAACGAGGACATCCGTTGTTCTTTCGGGCACGTTTTGCAATCTCAGCTTGCCACTCATGGTTGCAAGTGGGGCACTTCCAACTGGCCCTCAGCTTACTGCCAGAAAGCGTTTGCTCAGGTTTCTTGGCATTCTTGTCCTGATTCCAGTACTCGATTTGTCTCGTTGCATTGGTAGCAATAGAGTTGTGCTTGCATACTTTCCTCCCTTCACAGTAAGGGCATTTGGTGCCTATTGTGCGCTGGGCAACTCTTGTCTTCCAGATATGTGCGCATCCTGCTGGACACTTGGGGCATGACCACGTGGCCTTGAAGACACTGTATGGCTTCACCTTTTTGCCGCCAAGCAGAGCATTATTGTCAGGGTGCCACTCCTGCTGTAGCTGAAGGCTGAGCGCACTAATATCTGGCAAGCCTGGCTTCACACCTTTGTCACTTTGCTTTTGTGGTTGTGCTACTGTGCCTTGATAACACTCCACAGGGGCTGCAGCAGCATTGATCAGCAAGTCGGCAACATGCAAGTCAAACTCCCTCGAGTTCAGGTGGTAGCTGTGCAAACGGGCCCCACCTGTCTTCCTATGCGTTGGCGTTCTATGAACAAAGCGCGGCGTGCCTGGAGGCTCAAGGCTATGATACGGCAGCAGCCAAAGATACTGGCGCCTGCACACCAGCAAAATAACTTCAGATATGAACGCTGAGATCGGAAGTCAAAATAAATAAAGACCACCAAGCAACCTTGCACATGGTGGCTTGCCACAGGTCGTGTGGTAAGATCCTGCCAGACTCATCTTGAATCCTGATCGCAACGTGCAACCAGCAAGGCGCCAAGGACGCGCAGTCAAACGTTATATGTCCATCTGAGAGCTTGCCAGAAGATGAAACGGTTGAAATGGTAGGGTCTGTTAAACAATTGGGTGAACCTGGTCACAGCTGTGCACGCATGCGCATGCTCTCTTTGCCCGCAATTTATACTTCAACGCCCACACGGAACACATGAAGCTTGCTGAAATGAGTCTCACACATGAGGCTCACACATGAGGCTCACACATGAGGCTCGCACATGAGGCTCACACATGAGGCTCACATGATGTCACTGAGCGACTCAGCTACGAGGTTTCTGCTCGTGTTCCCCTCAGCAACCAATCCATGCCTGGTACACTTTGCACAAAGGGCGATCCCAGTAGGCATGCCTGTAGATCAGGTGTAGCTGCTTGGTCTGATCTACAGGCAGACAGGGCATTACAGTAGCAGCAAGAGGTCAGATGCAATACAGAGTCTGTATCACAGACAAAAACACGGGCGGTAGCGCAACAGCAGGTTTGTGGGATTTCTCTCCACTGCAAAGTTTCAAGTCACAGATGCCTGTTCCTGTCAGCAAGCTTGCAAGCACCATGCTGTCATGTCATGCCTTGCAACAAGCCAGAAGTCAGCTGTGAAGTTACAGTCACACCTGTACAGCCCTGTCTACCATGACATATGTGCACAATTTGCACCATTGCTGTCATGCAAATGCCAGTCATAGTTGCAGGCACCTGCACAAGAAGCAACAGTGCTGTGTCCTTTGAAGAAGGTTGGCCATCAAGGCCCATTGGACACCTCCTGCAGCACTGGAGCCTACAAAGCCAGAGGCACTGTTCCCCATTGATACCTTTTCTGACAGCTTCCTTGACAGCTTTTGCAGCAGCTACTGTTCAGCAGGAGGAGCGTGCTTTGCATGCTGTGGAACCAGCATGTCAATTTGAGCCCGGTCCTAGAAAAGTGAGAAGGAAGGGGCATGCATGTTGGATTATTTCTGCAAACCAGACAGCCACAGAAGGTTGTTGCATGGACACTGTGATCCAGATTATCTCTGCACATGAAGGCTGTTGATGCCACTATTCACAGTGTGTACAAGATATGGCCGGTACACATGCATCGTTTGAACCTGTGCACGCTGTTTTAGTCACTCTGCTTGTGCTCAAAATGCTGTGTGCCTGAATCCTTGCAGCACGCAATACAGGCAGCAGAACACTGTGTGGTCTGTGTTCATGCATCACTTAAAGCGCTTTGTAAGCTGCACTCTCATTCACTCTGCCTGTGCTCACACTTTAGTGTACCTGAACCCCTGCAGCAAATACTCTAGGCAGCAGAGTACTCTGCAGAGCAGACAGGCATTGCTGGCAGGCATGATCTGCAATGCCAAAGACACTGCTCTGTGGCCTATATGCATGCATCACTTCATATGTTCTGCATGCTGTGCTTCCTTTATTCAGTGTCTGCAATGCGTCTGCACTCAAGAAGAGAGCAAGCAGACTAGCGGTCAAACAGCAGCCTGCTGTGCAGAGCAGACAGGCATTGCACATAGCTGTTATGTCCTGTGAAGCTTCTGTACTCAAAAGTGTGTACAAGGAATGAAACCATTCTAGTATTGAACTATGTTGGACACAACGACCACAAAGTCACAACTGCCCAAAGTCACAACTGGCAGCAGACATCGTATTCAGTAGTGTTCGAGGCAGGACTGCGAATGCTGTTCAGCTGAGGGCCTGACGACTCAGGCCCACCTTCCATCTGACATGGCACCTGAGGTTCTGCTGTCAGGTCCGATAAGAAAGACTGCAGTCGGTAGTCTGAATTGTACGTGTGAAAAGTTTGTCGACCAGCCCTTCAACCCTTGAGCAGGGCGGTCATGTTTGGTCGAGTGCGTACATGTGTTCCACGGCATGCCATGCAAAGTTAGCTGTGTTTCCACAGGTCGTCAGAGTTTGCTCTTCCATCGTAGAAGTACACATTTCTTTACTCACTATACTGGCACTACACACAGTCTGCAGCCAGCACGCAAGGCGTTGCAGCTTTCAGCTGTACCTGTGCAAGCTGCGCAGACTCACCATGCTGCCAACAGTTCCAGACTGCATCAGGCTCATTCCAGGCACCTGTCAAGCTCTGGCAGCATCAAAGCACGTAGACAATCCACAACATGTGATGCCCAATCTTCAGCTGCAACAGAGGTTGCTCCTCGCAGCGGTCTGGGTACTGTCAGGCAGTTTCTCATCGATCAGTTCCTGCCTGTGGGCTTGCTACTAGCGATGCTTGTGGGGTGAGTCAGGCCTCCTGCTGAACATCCACCCTGATAGTGCCCTTTCACCTGAGCATTGTCAGCTTATTGCTGCTGACATCAGCCTAGGCTGCATGCCTGTTGATTTCAAGTTTCCCTGCTTGCCTCAGGTTTCTCTGCCCCAACCCGGGTATCAAAGCAGCAGATGCTGGCCTGCAGACCCTCACAACCACAGGCATCTTCATCATCTCAGGCCTGAACCTGAAACGAGGCGAAGCCACACAAGCACTGACAGCCTGGGGATCCATTCTATACGGCCTTGCCACCATACTGCTCATAACGCCCCTGGCAGGCTTTGTGGCTCTTCGGCTTCCCTTACATCCTCCTGAGCTGGCTTTTGGACTGACTGTCTTCTGCTGCATGCCAACCACACTGTCCAGCGCGGTGTCCCTGACTCAGGTGAGGTAAGGTGCAACCTCTTCTGTGTTTTGTGCATTACTGAGATTGCACTCTGCATGCGACTGCCAGTGTCTCCAGAGCTTTTCAGGATTGCATTCTGCATTTGGCTATCTGTATCTGCATAGTGATGTATGCAGCTGTGACAATGCATTGAGTTTGGTGATTGTGCCTACTATGTTTGTTACAAGCTGAGACAGACGAACACGTTCACAATCATGCAGCTGCAGACCCGTGTGCATTTCTCAACTTCTGAGCACGCTCAACAGTGCACCAGACTTCATAACGTATTCCTACCTCAAGTCATGTCTTGCATGATACGGTCCAACAAGACCATGGCCCTCTGCAGCCCAATCCTGATGTCAGTCATTAATCAATCAATCAATTTACATTTCCAGCCTTTGGGACTCATCAGGGGACTTAGTAGACTGTAAACGGGAAAACAACATACACTAAGCACTAAATGTCCAAGGGGTTCGACACCAATGCACCAAAGGAATTGCTGGAGCGATGCTGTCATGAAGGATCACACTTGGGTAAAGGAATGTTGTCAAGTGCACTGCAGACTGTGGGGGGCAACACAGCGCTAGCATTGCTGCTGACAGTCTCCTCCACCCTGCTGGGCATCTTCACAATGCCATTCATACTGTGCACTGCAGACTGTGGGAGGCAACACAGCGCTAGCATTGCTGCTGACAGTCTCCTCCAACCTGCTGGGCATCTTCACAATGCCATTCATACTGTGTCAGCTTCTGGGAGCCTCAGGCTCAGCAGTCACCATGAAGCCAGGGCCCCTCCTGGCCAATCTGCTGAAGACTATATTAGCACCTCTGCTGGCGGGAGCAGCTATTCGCAGCAGTTTCCCTGGTGAGTATTCACACTCTTTGCCAGCATATGCCTGACAACGCTGATCATTACCAATTGATTTGCTTGCATCTTATGAGCTCCCGTTCTGCAGCATTCACAGTGTATGTGTACGTTTCAGCAGCATGACTATCTGGGGGCAGTGTAGCTATCATGCAAAAGTCAGTGCATGTCCAGTCAGTTCTTTAACTTTTCAACAGCTTGGTCACTTGACTGCACTCGACAGTGCAGAGGATCAGCCTGCAAGGGTGTGGACCTTTTGCACGTTTGCATGGTACAGTGTGCCCCATGCTGATGACAGGCTGTGCTCCTCTCTCTCATCATTACAGGTCACATATCAATGTGACGCGTAGGTCACTGGCACAAAGCTGACCGGCTGCTGCTGCTGCTGCAGCTGTGGCAAGGCTAGTTGACAGCAACAAGAAGCGCATGTCTGTGCTCAGCTCAATGCTGCTGATACTGGTTCCCTGGATGCAAATCAGCAAAGCTGTCATGTCTGGCGTGGCCATCAGCGTCACATCACTGCTGGGCGTTTTGGCAGCTGGCGTTGGCATACATTTGGTCTTCTTGGCGTTCAACCTGACAGCCACTGCAGCCTTGCAACTGGGCAAAACGGCCGACAATGCTGGTAAGCAGTTCCCAGATCCATGCATTCTAGATATCTGTATTCCTTATTCTGAGGCGTCATTTGTCTCCTATAGGCTACTGCTTTACTCTCACTGCAAACATGATCCTGTGTGGCTACACCCATGCTGCAGTGACAGACAGATACCGGGCATGTGATTTAACATCAGAAAAGCTGATGCTACTATCCTGCCTAACATGTTTTGCAGGTACTGGTATCAGACGAGCTTGTATCCTTGTGGGTAGCCAGAAGACACTTCCAATAGCTGTCACAGTCTTGAATGGGCTAGCGCCACAGATAGGAGGGGCAGTAGGCTTAGCAGTGATCCCATGTGTGGTATCACACCTGGTTCAGATTGTCATGGACTCAATGCTGGTGTCACTGTGGCTGAAACAAGATACTGGGAATGCACAACCCACACAGCAACTCGCATGACAGCCAAGACTGCCTGAAGCAGGTCTTGAGCTGACGAACATGGCTGACTCCTGGATCAGACACACCTCAAATCATCATTGCTTTCATTGTTGTGATGTTATGAGTGTGAAAAACTTGAACACGTTGGTTCAGCTGACCTAAATTGGTATACACATAAGATAATGTCATAGTAGACAGCAGCGTCGGTGATTAAGAGGAGAAACTAAGCTGCCAAAGCCGCATATGGTCTGGTCGGTGATACTTGTCATGAACATGCACAGAATTAGAAAGCACAATCACTCAAGTGGCACACCTGAGCAGCTGCTGCTATAGGTAACACCATGAACATTTGAAGATTCGCAAAACTTTTGAAACCAGCTTTCTGCTCAACTTGAGCTCGACTTCAGATTGGTACAGCTGCAGCTGCCGCCCTATGGAGAAACGACTAAAAAATCGCCCGAGAGCGAAATAGCGAAAACAATCGCCCTATGGAGAGAACGCGGAATGGCAATTGCTGCATGAACACCACTTGACTCACAGTGGTGGTTGCCGCCGTTCAAAGCGCGGCGGGTGCGCGATTGCGTAAGGCTGTGCGCGTCGATCAGCACTGATCGAAGGGCCGAAGGAAGTTGACCGAAGCCCCAATCTAGGTCACAGCCATGATCCTTCCAGGCACCAGCGCGCTACGCCATATGTGCATCAAGGGTTTCAACATTGTCTGATCAACAGTCGCTTTCCGCACGTCAAGCACAGCAGGTGTCAGCATGTTTCCTACTTCAGCCATCCCGATGACTTCGAATTCGGTAGGTGACCATGATAGTAGTCTTCGTGCCAAACCTAGCTTCCATAAGTTCGGTCGTACTGATACGTGGGTGTTTTGTGCAGCTCAACAGCGGCGATAGTCTGGTCAAACACGATGTAACCTCAAAGCCGGCGCTCGAGGTGGGATCCCGATATCTGATCAGTAAAGTGCAAGTGCTGTGATACAACTGCCCTGCTCTGCTGCCCGGTCTACGGCCATGTTTTCACAGTAACATGCCCGTTCTGTGTTTGCCTTGCTGATAACAAAGTCACTCTAAGACCCGGTGCCTCCTGATCCTCTACTTGTGTGCTCTGCACAGAAAACTAGCTCGAGCAAGAAGCTCAAGCAGGGTGTGGCGAAGGTTGTGCACAAGGTTGCAGACCAGGTCTGTGGAGGAGGTGGTCCCCTTGCACCAGCTGCTGGGAGTGATGCCAGCCATAATCACACTTTGTGCTCATGGTGATACTTGAGTGGGCAGAGGGCCTGCAGGCAACATATGATCATGAGGCAGACCGCCTTACAAAACCTTTGAATCCTGGTGTACCATCAATTTGGCTGTAGAGTTGCCAGCATGCTACATGCGCATATATGTGACTGTAGCCAGCTGCAGACTCGGAACTGGTGCAATCTAACTGTAATGCCTGCATGAATTGATGATGTACATCTACCTCATGGCTGAGGCACACTTCTGCATTACTGCCTCAAAGGCCATACCTCACTGCGATGTATGTACAAAGGCCAGTAAGTCAGTGACAGTGCACTGACAGTAATTGTTACAATTACGGTAACTGTTAAACTTTGATGTCCGCCTGAAGCAGTTGCAACAAGGAATCAGTGCATTAAGACTTTGCAATGCCATGCTGCTTCGCGTATGGTAATACTATGCAAGCAGTATGGCCTCCAATGAACTTAGAAGCAGTCACCGTAGCAGTGCATCTCCCTGCCCTGTCTGTGTTTTTCTTTTGAAGCTAGCTAGTGCTAACGGGGGTCCACAGACGCATTTGACCTGCATTTCTTGGCGTACTGCTGATGCTACATTGGCTCAACCTTAGCAAATCTCAAGTAGTGAGCACATGGGACTGCTACTCACAGTCATCTCTTGTGAGCGGTAGCCACCCTGGCACAGTGTGTGACCTGTTGCATAGCCGGTAACACAAGCTTGACCGGTCGAATTCACATGTAAGCTTGGCTTCCAGCACAGCTTAGCGCAGTAAAGCTGCTGCGGCCCCCATACCCCAGTGAAAGCATTGGGGCTGCAGTCTTTGTGGCACAATAGAGTTGAAAGCTTCAATTTCTGGGGCCAAGGCTAGAGTCACAGGGCTTGACACACAAGAACCAAGAGCTCAAACGATGCCTACACCTGCACCGTAATTAAAAATCAATATGCAAGCAGTTACATGTAAGTAGATTATTTTTTGACTCATGGGCACGTCTTGGCATGTGATAAATCAGCAAGTATGTCAAATGTTACTTGCAAGTAGCGAAATCTTGAGCAGATGCTTTGGAGTACGCTTTAACTTTTGCATTGATCCTGCACTGTGATCTAGAATCATTGTGTCACTATTGTCTGCAGCACTATTGTCATCACATGGTAACATATGGTGACACGGTCATATGCCTATGATGCTGCTGTGCCAACTTGAAACCATACATTACATTGCTGAAAGCAAGGAATCAAAACGAAGTTGTCACATGGTCTTGACGTTGTACTATCCTTTGTCTCCTCAGTACAATCAGTACGCACAACTACTATTGTATCGATTGTTGTATCTTACATCTGCACCGCTACGCCTCATGGCGCGTCCTATGTTGCTGCATTCTCTGAACCCCAAGGGTCAGAACAACCCCCACACCCACCACCAACCCATTCCTCAGCACACTCTGTACAACAGGATGTCTCCAGGCAGTTGCTTTTGGCTTCCTCTCTGGCCTTTCAAGCTTGGAGTTGATCTTCTCAAGGTACTCCTGTTGAGCGCTGTTGAGAACTCTGCTGGGCTGACGAAGCAGCTTTGGCTGGGGCATGTGCAGCCTCAGCCTGTGTGGGAGGACCTTGAAAGAAAAGTGGGTGTCCCTCATGGGCTCACCGTCACAATTAATCTGCAAGGAAAGAAAACAAAAGTGGGTGTCCCTCATGGGCTCACGATCACAATTAAGCTGCAAGAAAAGAAAAGAAAAGACTACACCTTTCGGCAGCAATTCAATGAGAAACAATTAGTCTGCAGCAATTGAACCCACCTCATGTACATCACACAACAGCTGAACGGCCTGGCCATGACAGCATTGCAGTTGCGTATCTACCATCCTTCAGGTGAGTGCGCCCATAAGTCCAGACGTCAAATATCTATTGCAGAGACAACTACTTGCATGTCCACGCACAAAGACAGGCATGAGGCACATGTTGTTGCTGTCATGCAAACACCAGCACACCCTTTGCAGAACGCACTGGGTACCTGCCATGCATGGCTGCAGAGTTGGTGTGAACAGATTTGCATATCGTCTGCACAAGTGTTTGACCAGCCATTCTGCACTGTCATGATCACAACATCCCCTGCATAAACTTAGAGGCTGTATGTAGTCACTATAGTAATGGGTACAGTAACGGGTGCAACAATGAGTACAGTAATGGCCACAGTAATTGGTACAGTAATGGGTACATGCAGGGTACAGACCAACCTGCAGGCCGTCTGCACAATGAACTTCCAGCCACTTGACTCGCATGCTGCCAAAGCAGTCCATCACCTCCAACTCATCCCCCTCCTCTCGCCCCCTCATCAGTTCCCTGAGTAGGCCAGGCACCTGCTCCCTGGGATAGTTCATGATATAGGCCACATCCAGCAACCCATCATCCAGCACTGCAGCAGCACACCACTTGGTGGCATCACAGTGTTGCACTGCCCCAGATAGTTCATGATACAGGCTACATCCAGCAATCCATCATCCAGCACTGCAGCAGCACACAATTGGATGGAATCACAGTGTTGCAATGCCCCAGGTAGACAGACATAGGCTAGCATGATGCAGAACCACCATACAGTGCTGCAGCAGGCTTATACACAGGTCATGCTCATTGTTTGTGCACTGGATACAGCACATGGGCTTGTTGTGGGTTGTGTGCACTAGTGACCAGCATGGGGGGACAATCAGTACTGACCAGCAAAGGGGCACAAGCGCATGCCACCGCCAGCCTGCCTGCCATTGCCCACTGCAAGGATCAGCAGCTCCCCTTGCACATGCAGCACCTGCCCATCGGGCACCAGCTTGTGCCTATTGGCGTTGGGGGCAGCCTGCCTGTTGGAGGTAGATGGGTCCCCATCACTGGTGCGGTCAGCGCTGCTGGCTTCTGTGGTTTGATACTCAGGGGCAGGAGCCTGCTGAGGGTTACTAATCTGCAGTCACAGTATCTGTTTGCTTTCTGCTGGTGTCGAATGCTGCTCGGCTGAGTGATGTGTGCAAAATGATTTGTATGCACACACTCTCAGCGTTATGACAGTGTCGTGACAGCATGTCAGTAATGACCACTACTGTTGCTTACAAATATTTCCTGCTGTAGCAGCACTTACATACTGATCACGTCAGCATCAGGCGGCATACTGAGCGTGTTCCATTGATTACTGCTCGTGCATTTGCAGCTATTAGCTTTATGTTTGGATGGGTGTGTGACGGACCCTTGGAAGTACCATGCGGCTGTTACGTAATCAGATCAAGCATTGCAAAGGCTGCTTCTGACCTGGTAAAGCTTGACAGCCTTCTTGACAGTGGACACAGCTGGGCCTTCCAGCGTAGCTTGCTTGCTGGCAATGCTGCTGAAGCTTGTCAGACCTGTGCAGCAATCGGTCAATACATGAGATAACTCCAGGAGATGACAGTAGTGATTGCCACGGACTGTAAACGCCCTGGAAGCTGACACTAGGAGTGCGTACAGGCATGTGATAATCAAGCATAATCAAGCGTGTTAGCCAGTTTGAAAATGACACAAGAAGAGGACAACCGTATAGATCAAAGAAAAAAAGGCATTGAGGTTCAGCTGGCCAAGAACATCAGCCAAGTGTTGAAAGTTTTGTTGGACATCGAACAAAATCATGTGTAAGTCTGCAGTAGGCAAGCCCAGTCGCTGTCGTGCAGGTCTGCAGATCCAATTGATGACTTGCTGAGACACAGCATTGAGCCAACACCCAAATTGAATGCCTTTAATGCCAATGTAGAGCATCACCTGTGATGATGTAAGCAGCTCCACCCAGCTGCTGCTTCATTTTAGGATCTGTCTTGACTGTGACTTCAGTTCCAAAGCCCCCAGTGGCCATGTTCATGAACACCTGCAGCATCTCCCCACTGTAGAAACGCTTTTTTGCTGTCCCCAGGCGTTACTGAGTTTAGTCTCTAGTGTAGGGATGACGTTTCTGATTGAAATGAATGTGTCAGGATTGAAGAGCTGAGGTTGCAAAATGCAAATGCTGAGGAGAAGCTTGCAATACGTCCTGAATTCTGACAAATGCATGAATGTATGCAAATGGGTTTTTTGCAAAATGCATATGTGCACAAGGCAATGCTGCATCAGAGTTACTGGCACATCGAGGCTGCTGTGTAAAGTTGCAAGAAGTGGCAATTTGCAGATTGTGTAGACTGATAATGCATCAAGACTTGCGTTGCAATGCAATAACCCTTCCACTGAAAATAGAGGACCAGCTTTTTAGCAGATTTCTGGCCCATTCAGACAAAGATGTTGTTTTGGAATGGACACTCTTCTGAACGTAATCTGTTTCACCAAAAATGGCATTTTTTTAAATTTACAGTCTCAAAGATGCAAAATTGTCAGCCAGGTGCATTGTCCAAGAAAGCTTGAACCCATCAGACAGCAGCACAGTCTGTATCAAGAACATGCATACAAATGCACTTCTGCAGATCAACAAGCAAAGGCGGGCACATGTCAGTGGCTTATGTAAATCAGGTCAATTGAGGCTGAATGACGCCTCTCACCTTATCATTTACCAGGCCAACATCAATGGGTTGTGCAGTATCCATAGTACACAGCTGTAGAGCTTCCCATGGATCTTCAGGAAGGCCAATACTGGTGGCAAAGTCATTGGCTGTGCCCATTGGTATCACTGCCATGGACAGAGACTCTGGTGCATGCAACTTGACAAGAGCGCTGGCAACCTGCACAGTGTACTGCTGTGATTCATCTTGTTTTGGTAGCCCAGAATTTTGTGATCTGCGCTCTTTTCAATTGCATGCATGACTTGCGTGACAAGAATCTGCGCAGGCAGCATGTGGCCTGCCACGCTGAATGCAGAGTGTTGCAATCTTGTTGAGCAGAAAAACAGGCAATGCTATGTCCTTTTTCCTACCAGCTGTAAGTACCTCATTGACAGTGCCATCTCCACCTGCAGCCACAATAGCATCCACAGTGCCTGAGGCCATGGCTTCAGCCACATATCTTTCCGTATCAGCCTGCTCCCATGTCACACGGACATCAACCTGGTGGCCCTCCTCTCTGCAGAGCTACACCGATGTGGCTGACTTGTTTTCCAACTGATCAGACAAGTCAGGTTAGCTTGTGACCTGAGGTGCTTGACAGCTGCTCGTAGATGCCGGTCACCAGACTTTTTGCCATTCAGAAGAACAAACAGATGCCGATGGTACTGTGTGCCTGATGCGTCTTGAATTTCATCGGAACCGGAGTCAGACCGGGCCATGAGAAGGACAAGATCAAGTATTCAGTTCTGTTGACAGCGCGGGACGGTGGAGCCTGCAATCATAGCAACTGCTTCGATGGTTGTGCGCAAACCACTTGTCCCCGTATTGTGATCGGAGCATAGCAGTTTTCGGACGCACAGAAATCACACACCACGTTCAAGTTTCTCTGGGCTCTGAAACCAGATCTTTTGAGTAAAACTTTTGACCTCTCGAGAGGTGGGGTGAAGGTCGCCTGAGCAAACGTCGAGCCAACGTCGTGAATTTCGTGTGAGAAATGACTGACAGCTCAGAAACGGAAGACGGAGATGCATCGCAGGCCTTTTCCTTTGAGCAGGAGCATGAGCAAGTTCTGGCTCACCATGCGACGCTGTTTACGCAGCTATTTAGAAGACCAGCAAAAATTTGTTGCCCAAGCCATGGTAAGTTGTTTTCCTGAAACATCAAGCTCGCTTGGTGACACGTGTCGGAAATGTCGTGCCGTCAAGGACTTCACAACAGCCTTACTGGCATACACTTCTGGTTGGCAGGCTGCACCTTGGACAAACTGCCGTATGAGATGCTGCTGTACATCGCACAACATCTCGACGCACCATCCGACTTGGTGTCTTTCGGTCAGAGCAACAGGAGGCTTTGGTCGGATATGCTGCCAGAAATTCATGAAGCTAAGCTTCGCAAGATGCGGTCATATGCCAGTGAGCTGAGAGAAGTGACTGCTATGATTCAGTTGCCACAGCATGTCGAAGAAGTTGATTCCATGACGCAGTTAAGAAAGCGCACAGCCTCATGCAAATTATTGCAATACTTGCCGGACAGCAGCTGGCTGTACATGCTGATGTATTCCAGGACTACAGTGATATGTATGACGCCATGGTCACAAATGCAATGAGTGCATCACTCAAGGAGGTACCTGCAATGACACTACAGGAAAGCCATGTTGCAGTCGCACTCATATGCCGGTCTCGTAGGAAGCATATGCATGACCAGGATTTAGATCTGCTAGATACGGCTGAAAAGTTGCAAATGGATTGTCGGCTGGCCTTAGAGGGAGTGGAATGTCTACCTTGCAGCCTGGTTGGTCAGTTACATTTCTCCGTGAGTGGCTTGCAAATCAGCAGAAATAAACATTGTCTGCCATAGTTTTTAGGGACTACATCCTCAAAGATGAGTTGCTGCCTTCATTGGGAGGACATTCCATGAAAGGTGAACCAATTTGACCTATGCATATATGACCATTATGATTGACAAGCAAATAGTGCATCTAATGGTGTTCGGGCACCATGTATACATATTTGCGTGACTGACTGGTATGTACGCATTGATGATATGTAAACGCAGTACAATACTTGCACAATTATAATGCTTCTCAATGCACAGCGCAGCCTAACCTTCCCAACTTTGCATGACTGCAAGATGGACACGTCCATGATCCAGCTGGCATTGCACCAGGCTCTACAAATCAGTACATCTTTATGAACGTACCCTAAGAAAAAAACATATCATAGCTGTTTCCTTGTAGATTCGATCTCTGGAACAGAGTATAGCTGTTCTCCAGCCCGGACAAAATGTCTATATGTGTACCGAAAACGTCCATCCTACAGTGGTACCAAGTTGAAGGGAAATATGACTAACCTGCTTCTCTCGAAACTTGCCCTTTGCTTTCTGCAATTCGGTTACTGAATTTCAGTATCGTGCATACATCTGTAAAAGTCTACTCTCTGGTGCGGGGTTGCACAAAGTCGATTGTGTACAGTCTTGCCTGCCAGACAATCTTGCGCCTTGTGCCCTTCGTTTCTTCGAGATATGCGTGACTGCTAGCTGGAGTCGAGACAAGCAGGCTTGTGGACACAGCTAGGTCAACGTGAGCTGCATGGAACAGTCCCATGCAAAGCGTTGTCGTGTTGCGTACGTCTCATTAGCCCACACACCCTTAGCAGCTTCCGGTAAGATGAGTTTTGCACACTGACTGTTGCGCTGAGCTTTGCCTGTGCGTACACACGGAGCTTTCAAGTCGTGTTGCCAAAAACGATAAATTGTCACCGGCCCTTGTCAGTGGTATGGAGTCCTGAATCTCGTCTACAACAGACTGTTGTCAGACGCTGTGCTTGCTGTAGGAGGAGGCTTTGATGGCATTCCCTGCGAACTCATCGTTGTAGTTGCAAAACACCTGTCAACATCAGACATAGTGCAGCTGAGTCTAATTAACAGACAGGTGCATGTGGCGCTTCTGCCAGAGATCTTCTGTGCAAAAATGCGGAAGATGCACCAGTCAGTGACACAGATCAAAGAAGCCGCAAAGCTAGCTTGTGCTGTTCCTGAAAACTTTGTTGCTGCGGCTGTTCTGGCTCAGCCTCACACTGCACCTGTATTCCAAATCATTTACCATGGCACGTCAGAGAGCCGTAACGAGCTGACTGCAACAGTAGTTCAGGCAATATCAAGACTGCAGCTTGTTGTCCAGCACAGGCAGCATCAAGTTGCATTTGTGGTAGCTCACAAGAACTGGGCAGCTTTGCCTCTGCAAAAGAAAATTAAGCTGTACAATGCTGCAGACGCCCCTTTGTTCAATCTGCTCAAGGGTGTAAGGGACGCAATTGATGATGTGGCTGCAAAATACAAAGCTGCTTGGACATCAGGAATCACTGTTGGACTTCAGGAGCAGCTTCAGGCCAATGGCGCGTGACATGGCCGTTGACAGGATCAGTTTGTTTTGCTCAGAATCTAATCAGACAATACCTAAGTCAAGAGAGCATCAGCTTTCTTCTCACTGAGGGTTTTTCCACCAACTGGCAACAATGTGAGAGCGTCAGATGTTCTGTACCACCAAATTGTAGATGATGGAGTCTTGGTGATGGCAGGTTGTGCCCTCTTGTGCTTACCAAAGTAACACCCTCTGAGTGCCCTGTTCTGTAGTTTGAAGCATCTGCCATGGCCAGAATCAGCTCAGGAAGAAAAGTCTTTTGTCATGCTACTCGGCTCACCATGCTAATTGGCTCATCATGGCTGCTCCCTATGTACAAAACCTCAGGTTGTCAGAGTAATCAGTGACGGTAAACAGTTGCTGCACATGTGTACAGCCTGTCTCTCTACAGTAGATCTTCATGAGTCAGACACAGCCTAACATCCTGCACCATGACAGTAGTTTTGAACCTTGAATATCCAGGCTTTGCTGCAGCACATGCAGCTTGCACCTTTGTCTTCTCCCAGAACTGATTTAGCAGTAGGATGTTGCCACTGGGTTTTGCCCTTACATGAGCCCTGTGCAGTTCAAAGTGTGCATGAACAGCAGGACATTTGTGAATCTAGGGCCAGGCCTCGAATCTTGAAACTGACTGCTGCTTCACTTTTGTGTCGAAATATGCAGCTGTTCTGGCATCAGATGTTGCAGGGCAGCTAATGTGCTAGGCTTGTGAATGTGTCTGTCAAAAAGCTCAGGTTACAAGTGTTACTTGCGATTAAACAGTTTTGAACTTGTTAGCTTGAAGCAGCACCCCGTGATTTGTCAGTGTGGAAGTTTACTGCTTCAATACGTATACGAGTGCTGCCCACCATAGCAAGTCAGTTGAGTCTGTTGATGTAGTCCATGTCACTGACTGAATTTGCTAACATCTGAATCAGATCTTGAAGCAATATTCAGGACCAGTTGTACGTGTAAGACTGTTCTGTGTTGTTGATGTGCTGTTGAAATTGTGGCTTTGTCATTCAAATGAGAGGCGCATGTCACGGCTCAAGTCTGCTCAGGAAGGCTTGATCATTGTTGTAACCCTGTTCACACCTCACAAAAAATGGCCTGCATGGTATGTGGTTCTGCTCTAAATCTGTAATGCACAATGATGAGCTGCTGCAGCCTCATCAATTGGCAAAGACATGTTCACTCAATGATTGCATCCTGCTGTGTTTGCAGAAACAACATTTGACAGAACAAGACTTGGTTGTTGATGGCAATTGCATTTTCTGCTGCAACAGTCTGCAGGGAGGCGACACCTAGCACAGCTTACAGGTTCCCAAACAGTGAGACCCTTCGCGGCGCAAGCTTTACAGCTTTCTCAACAGCTGCAAGAGGCAGCCACGAACACTCCTTAAGTGTATGAAGGTCTCTGGACTCGCATGTCAGCAACATGTAAAACAACAAATTTGGGAGAGTCTACATTACCAGATGCATTCATTACAAGACGTGAACCATCCATCAGTAAGCCTGTCCACAGAAATTGCTCCGCGTCTACAACCATGCATTTGCAATGCTCAAGCTGCATGTTTCTACAGGAATGGCCACGCATATATGGCTACCTATCCTCTTATCTAACCATGGACATGTTGATCAAGACCAGCTGGCAAAGCATATGCCACTTCATACAGACAGCAATGCTTTGCTCTTTAGCCCAAGCAAGCAAAATCGAAACCACGCAGAACAATCAGCAAAGGAAAACAAAACATAAGTTCAATCAGGATTGTTGGCTTGATTGATACAAGCCTAAGTATGCAAACCTAAGTATGCAACCCTATGTACCACCCAACCCATAAACAAAGTGTGATCTGTATGTGCAGCAGCATCATCGTGATGTAACACAGATGAAAGTCAGAATGCCAAAACACGGACAAGCAGGTAATTGTTCACTGGCCAACTGAACAGTAAGCAAACTCACTGTTTTCCCACGAACAACAATATGCGTACCACTGATGAAATGGTCCCTCGCAACCAAATCTGAATAGTCTGTACTGTTTTTCATGCCTCAACACCATTCAGAACCCGACACACCGTTTGAGCCTAGCAGACAGAAGCGACCCAGCATTCCTTACACACACATGTCATTACAACCTTAATACTGATGGGATCTTCTTGGTCTCCATACTTTCCACACAGTAGCTCATGAGTTCATCCAGAGTCTCACAGAACCCTGGTTCCTCTCAAAGCTGCAACAGTGCCAGTGCACATTCCCCAAAGTTTGTACTGTGTTTTTGAGCAAAATTGTTATGTTGAGTGCCCTTAGGTTCCTATCTGCTGCTGCAATGCTACTGTCCTGAGCTCTGACTACTGCCTGTTGCAATCCTTTGACGCAGCTGGGTGTTCTCTTGAGTTTGAGCCTCCAATGCTGTCAGTGCCTCCTCAGCAAACCCTGCAGTGAACCCATTTGCATTCATTCATGCATTGTCCTCGTTTATTCCATTGGCTTGCCCCAAAGTCAGGTGTGTGCAGTCATGCCAGCACAGTTCTAGCTGACACCATAAACGCAGACATGCCTGTGTGCATGTTAATGCGTCCAACGCCAATGACAATGGCAGTTCCCAGTGCTGCAGAAAATGAAGAAATCAACCAGCAAGGGGGAAAATGATCTTCACGCTGCCATGCAATGAAAATCACTCGTCCTCCCAAAGCCATGCAAATCCTGCTTCGTTGCCCTGTACAGAACAGGCTGCCACCCCAGCAGCTGCTGCTGTTTCTGCTCTACGCGACGGCAGGCTCAACTCCATGCAACGATGGGCTCACAACAAATGCAACACGGTCTTTACAACTTCACACGTTTGTGGGACACTCATTTTGAGAGAACACAGCAGCAAAGCTGACCTTCTAGTTCCCGGACGCGCTGGCCTTCAGCCTGCCACTGCACCAGCTGCTGCTCCTGCCCCCTCACCTGAAAAAGAAAAGAAAAGTTTAGGCTTTTCAGCAATCATAACGGGAGCCTCCTAAGGCGGCAGCCCAGAAGAAAAGTTTAGGCTTTTCAGCAATCATAACAGGAGCCTCCTAAGGCGGCAGCCCAGAAGCAAACTTTACGCTTTTCAGCAATCATAATGGGAGCCTCCTGAGGCGGCAGCCTGGAAGCAAACTTTACGCGTGACAGCAATCATAATGGGAGCCTCCCAAGGCGGCAGCCGGGAAGCGAACTTTTTGCTTTTCAGCGATCATAATAGGAGCCGCCTCAGACAGCAGCCCAGAAGCAAATTCTACGCTTTTCAGCAATCATAATGGGAGCCTCCTAAGGCGGCAGCCCAGAAGCAAACTTTACGCTTTTCAGCAATTATAACGGGAGGCTCCTAAGGCAGCAGCCCGGAAGCAAACTTTAGGCTTTTCAGCAATCATAATGGGAGCCCCCCAAGGCGGCAGCCCTGAGCCCACTCACCTGCTCCTGCAGCACCTGCTTCTGCTCCATCACCCTTTGAGCCACATCCAGCGCCCTCCCAAGATCAGTCGACAGCTCATCATTGCTCATGGACAGCTCGACAACCTGTCTGTCCAGGTCAGCAATGTGCTGAGTCAGCTTTGTGGCTTCGTGCCTGGGCAGGAGGGCCTGCTGGTCGGATTCCAGCTGGCGGCATTGCTGCTTCAGCTGCGTTATGGTGTTGAGGGACTGCTCACGCTCCAGCCTGTCTGTTGCCATGGCTGCCTGCAGGCTCAACATAGGAGTGGGTGAGTGAGTGGGTGAGTGTACGGATGAGTGGGTGGGTGAGTGAGTGGGTGAGTGCATGTGGGAGGGTTGGTGGGTGAGTGGGTGGGTGAGTGAGTGGGTGAGTGAGTGAGTGGGTGAGTGGGTGGGTGAGTGAGTGAGTGAGTGGGTGAGTGAGTGGCTGAGCAAGTGAGTGGGTGGGTGGGTGGGTGGGTGGGTGAGTGAGTGAGTGAGTGAGTGAGTGAGTGAGTGAGTGAGTGAGTGAGTGAGTGAGTGAGTGAGTGAGTTGCGTGCTTGCAAAGGCCAAGAGGACGTGCAGCTGGGTATCAGCAACACGCAAGTCAGCTGATGTGAGCACATGGCAATGCAACACGATGTAGTGCAGATCAGCAGTTGCTATTGAAATGAGGCAAGTGTATCTGAAGTGTGTGAGAGGATTATATACCTCTGACATGTGTAAGAGAAAATGAGACCTGAGAACACGGATGATGACAGACCAGCATCATATGTTGCCACCCACAGCCAAACTAAACAATACCTTTCCAAGGTTACTTGTCCTTATCAGAATTGGGCTGGCACGTGCTGTCACATGCTACCACATCCTGTCAGTCATCAAATGCTTGCAGTTGTAGTCCAAAGACTCAATACAACATCTCATTTCAACTGCAATTCTTACCTGAGCGTTCCTGAGGGCTGCTTGAAGCTCCTGGATAGCTTCTTTGCTGTGCTGCAGGTGAGCCTCAGCCTCCTGCTGAGAGGAGCTCAGTTGAGCTGACTCACCCATCAGCTTCTTCACCTCAGCATCTGCATCACCTGTAGAACCAAGCAAGTGCTGCTGAACTTCATAATAGTTACAGAGCAATCAAGGCAGAGTTGCGAATGAAGTCGACAAAAGGCTTTGCTGTAATGGTTGTGGAAGTTGTGTTGACTGGAATATTTGCTGCTGGTGACAAAACAGCTTCATGCAAACAGATTGTCTAAGCGAACAACACATCAGACAGTCTGATGGCATGACGCTGTTATGTCGGCAACAGCAAACATTCCAGTCAGCAAAACTTTCCTAGACCATTTCAGCAGAGGCAGCAAACTCCTAACACAACCCATAATTGCAAATGCTCTTGAGCAAAAAAAGGTTCAATCAGGGGTCCAGGGGCAAGCTAAGCCGCCCCTTTCTTTTGGGTGGCTAGGTCTGCCTTGACAAAGCACATGCGCCTGCAGAGAACCTCTAGCTCTTATGGTCCCAGTCCCAATCCCAATCCCAGTCCAAGTCCCAGTGACAACAGCAGCGCACATGACAACATTTGGCAGCCCCAGTCCCGGTCCCAGTGACAACAGCCGCGCACATGACAATGTTTGCCAGCCCCAGTCCCTGTCCCAGTCCTGGTCCCAGTCCCAGTCCCAACAGCAGCGCACATGACAACATTTGACAGCTGACCTGTTGCCCTCATCACCCCCAGGGCTTCCTCCCTAGCCTTGGTCAAGTCAGCCCCCATCCTCCTCTTTGTCTCCTCAAGCTCAGCCCTCAGCGACTCAACCTCCAGAGCCGAGACATCTCTGTGGGGTGCACCCCCCGAGGCAAAGGGCTGTGAGTGCATGGGGGTGCTACCGGTACGGCTGATGTTGTGCTGTGATGACAGGATGTCTGTGTCAGGGTCTGGGGACCGGGGGGTGCTGGCATGGGATCTGAAGGAATCTGTGTTCAGTATTTGGCGAGACATGGAGAGCTGCCTTCTGTGGGGTCGGCCAGTCTTGACATCTGATAGCAGCTGCATGCAGTAAGGACGCTCTGTCAGCAGCCACTTATATAGGATTTAGGGTTTAGGCCAGCATCACTAGTAATGAGTAATTGCGACAAGAAGGATACAAAATGAAAACACCGATGACAACATCAAAAACAATAGTAAACATGATGATAATGATGATGATGATGGCCATGACTGCTTGTGTCAGCAAATGCTAGGTGTGTGCGGCAAGCGTTTTGTCTTGCCAGGCTGGCTTGTTACTTTGATGGTGGTGCATTAGTCATCACCAAGAGTCTGTGCCAAGCTTGAGCTTCACTTTGAGCTTGAACCTTGAGGGTAGCAGCAGGGTGCATTCAGGTGGGAGCAATAAGACCAGACACAGCTGCTGCACACATGTGGCTTAGCTATTTGTAGCTCAAATGAAAGCCCAGGTTGAGTCCTGGGACCAGTGGTTTGCAAGGCTACCCTGCTGCAAATGCATTTGCACAGAAACATGCATTTGCAAAGTCAACGCATTTGCAAACAAACATGCATTTGCACACAAACATGCATTGAATGGTCAGCTGCCTTTGTTTCAACCCTTACCTTGCTGATAGTGTCTTCTAGCTCAGCCTTACTCGCCTGAGAGGCTTGTAGCTGAGCGCTGACGGTTTCTAGCTCATGACTCAGCTCAGCACACTTAAACTCGCTGAAGATGGCCTGCTCGCGAGCACGAGCTAGCTCATCATCCAGAATGCGAGTCTCACTTTGAAGCTTGTCCAGCGCCTGCCTGAGCAGCTGCATCTCAGCAGCTGCAAGCTCTGCATAGACACACAGGCTAGATATAGAGTACAGGCACAGAGGATGTTAAAAAATAGAATAAACACAGATGCATGGAGACATGGTCGGAAGCACTGCTGGGCACATGCATACAAAGCTCTGGGGAAATCTGCAATATGATGGCTGCAATTTGCAGTGAAGACTCAGATGCAGTCAGAGAGCCGCACATGACTCCCAGAGCTAACCAAAGCTTTCCCAAGGAACCATACTGTTGTGAGAACATGCAGCCTCACTCACTGTGAGCCACCACAACACAAAGCAGTGTTGACTTTTCAAGTGACCAGAGGTCGTAGAGGCACAGCAGAGCATCACCTGTCTGTTCACTGCTTTCAGTATCTGGCAAGCTGGGTGGCGCATGCCGCTGGCTCAGTGCAATATCATGCATGTCCTCTCTGATGTGCTCCAGCTGCAGCTTTGCATCTGACAGCTGTGCATTCTTCCTGGTCACACGAGCTCTCAGAGCTTCAATCTGGTGGTCTGCGGTCTGCAGTGCTTGCTCAATTTGCCTGTGAGCCTCCTGGATGTGGCCAGAAGGGGCCTCTGCACATACGTGAGATATGCATGTCATGTGTATGCATAAGCACATGGATACATGGAGTGACACATGATTGTCAGACATCCAGACAACTCCAAGTAGTTATAGGTAAGCATGAGTACATATGAATAAAGTCATGCAGGTAATGATTGTGAAAAGGTTATATATGTAGGCTTGGCAGGTGGTACACATCTATGAACAAACCTGCAAGATTTGACAACCTAAGGACAGAGCCCATATGCATGGGTGCAACTGAGAAGCAGCACAGCCTAGTATTTAGCTTTGCAAGGGTCCCACGCACCTTTCTGCTTGTTGGACAACTGTGGCTGAGGTGAAAGCTGTCTTGGGTGGCCGTCCAATTGGGGTGACACCTGTCTCGGGTGGCCGTCCAATTCTGTGCTGAAATGACTGTTCTCCTTTGTGCTGAACTGGCCATTGCCATTGCCATTGCCATTGGCAGCCACCCACCCATTCTCACGCAAGCTGAAAGGAGGTTTCCCATTGGCAGCGAAAGGCACATTGCCATTCGTGCTTGACTGGCCATGCCTATAGGTAGTGGGCCTGCTGGGGGCCTTCACAGGATGCCAGTCATTGCCATTGGCACTTGGTGGCTGCAGACTGGCATGAGAAAAGTCTTGTTCAAGCTTGCGTGGAGAGGCTTCAACCATCCATGAGTCATGAGGCTGTGCCAGAGGGGCGTTGCCGTGCAGCCCTGCCGCGGTGCTGTTGGCCAGCCTAGCGTGCAGGTGCAACACGTCCTGCACAAATGTCAAGGCAAATTTTGATGCATTTGGAGATATCACCACCAACCAGGGTTTGAGGCACCATTTAGGGTTTGAGACATCTGTTGGGGTTTGATGCACCAATTTGCCACCAATTGCAGCATAGGACATGTTGTGAAACATCATTCACGGCAAACAACATGTGGTGAGACTTGATCTGTCATGGTAGCTTACATGTGGCAAGAACGTAGGGCGCTATGCACAGGCCCACAAATGAGTAACATGTGAAGAGGTCACAAAGGGCCTCATTGCAATCATACAACAGATAGGTCGCTAGCAGCAAAATGCTTAAGCTTGGAAGGCACACTTGCTAGAGCAAGTTGGGCTGCAAGCAGTTTCGGCAATTTGTGATTGCAAGTTGGCTGCAAGCAGTTTTGGCAACATGATTGCAAGTCAACTCACAGACACACATGCACTTGTTGCACAGCCCTGCCATAATCAAAAGCATACAGGGGCCTGTCATGTGACTTGCCTGATGCTTTGCTGCTGGGGTTGCAGTGCCATCAGGCGGCACCTGCAGATAACTTCTTGGAGATCCACTGGGAGTCAGTGTTCCTGATGCCATGTGGTTGCTGGCTGCTCGTGCTGCCTGTCCAGCAACAGTACCTGCAAGGCAGACACCTGCCCATTGATGTCAGCTGAAAGGCAGATACCTGCCCATTGAAACTGCCTGTAAGGCATGCACCTGGCGTACCCGCCTTGGCAGCAAACAGTTGCACTTATGTGGCATGGTATGCAAATTGTCAGCATCTGAAATGCTGCCGTGCAGCAACACCACAACAAATCAAGATCTGGCTGGTTGCCTGTGCTTGGTGCTTATCAAGAGGTGAACCTTTGGGAGTGCAATGAAGCTAATACTGTTTTGTGGTGTGTGCCAATAGCTGTGCTGATGCAGTTGCAATAGACATGACTCAACTCTTATCGTTGTGTCACAGGTATGTTGTACGAATGCCATCACCTACAAGTTGTCTCATTCCACTTTGCATGTAGGTATGTATGATGACAACACTTCAGACTGAGAATGATAGTGCAACATAAGATGCACATTGCGTGAACCATGCAGAAGTCAGGCACGTCAATGGCTCAGGTGGCTCCAAAATCACAGAATGACTGCTGTGCTGTGCTCAGACCTTACCTGAGAGTTGATTGTCATGCATGAAGTCTTTGCTGCTGCCTGATGGCATCTGTCCATTTGGCCTCATAGCAGTGTCCAGATCCCCAGATAGCAGTGCCGAGCTCATTGCGTTTGTGGCATACTGAGCAAAGGGAGTTGCCATCTGCTGCGAACGGGGTGAAGGCCCTTTCACGGTTTCCAAAGGGAAAGCAGGTGAAGGCCCTTTCATAGCTGGCAATGGTGGAGGGCCAGTGAAAGGACTCATATTGCTCTGGACTGAACCTTCAGGCGACGGCTCCAGCGTGGTGTTGGTATCGGCTGGCTTGACATTGCTGCGCTGAGCTGCCTGCCTGAAGTGCTGTTTGGGGGTGGAGGGTGTTGATGGGGGCCTTCCCTCCCAAGGATGTCTGAATCGTGTGCGTGAAGCCTCACCTGCTGTTCTGGGCCGTTCTGGCAATCTGCTGCTTTGACCATCATCGACAGTGAACCAGTCAGCGCTTGGTGCGCTGGCCAAAATGGGATTGTCATCCAGTCCAAGTCCCCCAGAGCGCATGATATCAAAGTCATTGTAGGACTTGTATATGCTTGGTGCAACACGCTGTGGCTGAGGGGAGCTGAAGCTGACTTCTTGAGAGCCACCTGTGGGGATGGACATGCTGGGAAACTTGGTGGTCGATCTGTATGGTGAAGACAGCTTGCCAGATTTAGAGCTATAGGGTGATAGGGAGGTTGTTGCCTCGCTGTTGTGTTCCCTGTTTGGGGTGATTGGTAGCTGTTGTTCATCTGGGAGCTGTGGTTCAGGCTCATGGATGATGCCATCAACAGAATCAGTGCTGAAGCTAACTGTCTCAGCCTGTATGTGGTCCTGCTGGACAGTGCTGTTGAGGTGCTGCTGATCTGGCTGAGAGTGGTGCTGTTGGAAGTCAGAAAAAGTGGGATTCATGCTGCTAGCTGGAGCTGGTAAGCTTTTGCGAGAAACAGACGGCCAACCAGTAGAAGAGGCCGATTGATGGTAGTTGCTCTCCCTTTGTTTGTCCTTCTTGGAAGACAAGCGCCTGAAAAAGCTCTTCATGCCTCGTATCGTCCGAGAAAAGCGTCAACTTGCGGTGAGAGCCGGCCTCAACAAGCTGCAAGAAAACGCGCTCACTCACAAAAACGAGCTAGCGCATATGTTTAGGTTGTGCGGGGCACGTTGCTGCAGACGCCAAATTCAAACAGGGGGAAGATCCTGCCCGCTACCTTTTAGGTTGCACGCAGGACCATCGTACGGGGTGCTATGACGCAATCGCAGCTGCACACCTCAAACCTGTGATATCTTTCCGCCCAGTGATGTCCAAGACCAGCCAAGGCAGATCGCGGGGGGACGTAGATCGTCCGACTCGTACTCGGCAAGCCCGAAAGTATCGGGAGTCTAGTAACGATTGATAGGATAGTTTTAATAGTCAAAGACGCGCGGTAGATAACAAACTATCTGCTTGCGGCGTCGGAGCAGCTGGAACCTCGCACCAAGCTTATCGAGGGGAATAGAGGTGGCTTGCGACCTATTTGCCAGGCAGGCATTTGCGTCCGAATATGAAACGGCGCACTGTTGACATGGCAGCCATAGTGGTGAGTGCATCGGATTCACACCCTACATAGACGGGGGTTATGTGCAAAGCTGTCAGATCACGCGAGAATCTTGTTCACACACAGCACGCAATGATGCAGCTGGCCAAGACATCCCGTCACACAGTGTCACCAGCCAATCCTCAACGAGACGTCATCACACTCAAACCGAGCCGTCGTCGCGTCGTCATACAAGCCAAGGCAGCAGTGAAAGACCAGCTTGACGCCTACGAAAAGGCTTTTCACAACAGGAAACAAAGGAAGATCATGCTTGAATAAGCATTTCAATTGGAGGCCATCACAGCAAGCTTGAAACACTTGGAGAAACTTGATGTGTTATCTGCCGACTTGAAGCTGTGGGTGACAATCATCAGGATCTTGACAAGAAAATAGATGACAACCAAGGAGTTTTGACAGAAAAATAGATGACCTTGACAGGAAAATTGATGACAACCAACGGAATTTCAACAGAAAGATAGATGACCTTGACAGGAAAATTGATGACAACCAACGAAATTTTGACAGAAAGATAGATGACCTTGACAGGAAAATTGATGACAACCTGAAGAACTTCAGGAATGAGTTGAACCTGAGATTCATCCCACTCCTCCTTATCCTGCCACTCACCGTAGATCCCAACGGGCCTGTGGGCAAGTTTGTGTCTGGGTGGTTAGCTAAGGCTCTTCAAATATGCCATGTTTCGGAGTGGTCGTTGTAGGCGACACCCTCGCGTAAGCAATTGCACATAGGCTACTACACAGTTCGCCTGATTTGAGCCTCATTCCTGGTCACGCTTGCAAAGTGCTGGAAGCTTGGGGAAGGCACTTGACAAGCATTGATGGCTGCATCGGTGCTGACTGGGCATTGGTACAGCAAAGGAATGTTCAACTGACTCTTATGACTCCTTTGTGCAGGGTGTATGCCTTGTTTGTGACCAACAGGGTATGCGCTGAGCCTCTGACCGATGCAGTCCGCTTTAACAATCTCTTACATGCCAAAAAAAAAAAAGTCGAGGCCACAGCACGCCTGCTGAAGAGTCTGGCGCTAGGTACCAACAAGCTTTACTCTGAGATGCAGCTGTTGAGAAAGCAAGAAAATCCATTGCAGCGCTGTGACAGGCTGACAAGGGGGGTACCGTACCCGCTGCATGACATGCTGAGGTGAGTGCTTTCGCTTCTTGTTTGCACCTGTCATTTTCCATTGTGACAGCATGCTCTTTGCTGATAGACAGCATGGGATGCAAGTGGCACAAAATATATCATGCTTCTTGAGGGCGTTGATTCTGTTACAAACAGACCCTTGTGCTTTGCAAATTGACATGGATTTTTTCCTTCATGCTCCATACATGTTGGCCTGATGTTTGCGCAGCTCAGCAAAGATCGAGCCTTGCAGTGGCTTCCTCATTCTCTGGATGCAAGCACACTTGGCCGGTCTTGATGTTTTACTGCAGCTGTGCCAGTTTTCTTTGTGCCACGCACATAAAGGTCATTGGTCGTAAGCAGGTCTACGGCTTTGTGGACCTCAGCTGCTCCAAGCCAGACAAGGCTGCTGTCAACTTGGCAGGTTCTGAGTAATTCGCCTGCAGAAATGTGTATGTAGACAATTCTGATACATGACAAGCTGTAACATTTACATGGGGAACTGTAACATAACAGTGTCTTGCAAAACTCCCCCTTCTGAATTTGGATTTTTAGTGTAGGATTGAGGTTTCTGAATTCAAATGAACATTTCAGGATTGAGAAGAACTTCAGCAAATCCCACGCACCAGTAAAGAAACAACATAAGTCAACACAGCAGGATCTGAATATGAACCGGCGCACTGTTGAGCTTTCGACTGTCGTTACCGATTGTCGATGCCGTATTGTCATCAAACGCGCCTGTTAACAACGTTGGATTGCTTCACTTGGTTGCAGTCCGTGTCAGCGGGTTCAGACTGAGGCTTCATCCCGTACTTCTCCTTTTGATGGGATCAGCAAATAGGTTTTCACATCCGCACCCACGCTTCAACCGTGATGTCTTCCGACGCTAGAGAGTACAGTGAGCACAGTTTTTTGCATTCTACGAAAATCATATGCGCTGGATCGTATTGTGAAGCGACAGGTACGAGACACTGTGCGACCTGTTGCGGGAAAGCAGGAGGCCTTGTCTGCAGTCAGCAGTGCTCAGAAACCTTTCGCACCGCAGTCTGCTAGGACGTTAGCTATTTGCGGCTGAACCAACATGGATGAAGATTCTGACTGGGGAAGCTGGGGGCTCGACCCTGCGGCTACAAGAATCCAACAAGTGAGCAACAGTCATGTTGTATCACTCCAATCTCGTGTCTTCAAGACGGCACACATGACATGTTAATCATGCTATGGTAGCGATTGTGTGCGGCATGGCATGCATCGATTGTTTAGCAAATAATGACAACTTGCTTTGTGTTCTGCATGCAGCAACAACAGCAGCAGCAGCAGCAGTCCAGTGCAAGGCCTGGAACCCTTCATGCAGCTACCTCTGGCACGGCCACATCAAATGGTGCAGCAGCTGCCCACCCAACATCCAGCAATGGAAATGTCAAGTCAGCGCCCAGAAAATCGACAAGCAGGCAGAGCTCCATTACTAGATTGAGCACCATCACAAGTCAGCAATCACCGCCAGCTGACACATCTGCAGATGCTCACATTCAGAAGCTGCCACTCAGACAGACTTCGGTTTCATCACAAGGCAGCCCTTCTGCCGTAGATGACTGGCAAAGCCTGCTGGCAGACACCACTGCTGCTCCCATCAAGGTCCAGGCATCAAAGGCAAGGCCCACCCTTGGACCCCCAAAGCTTCAAGGTGCTGTGAGCACTCGTCCAAGCAGTGCTACTGGCAGGGCCACATCAGGTCCCACATTGATTTCTGTCACAGCATCCCCAGCTAGTCAGTCTGCACCGACATCTTTGTCTGTTTCAGCAGGCCGCACTGATGCTGCTAGGACCACAGCTGCTGGTGACAATTCTGGGATTGCAACAGCAGGGCCCAAGACTAGCAGCAGCAGAGTAGCTGGAAAGGCAGCAGATCTCCCATCTGACAGCCAGAGAGCAATCTCCTTGCAGTTAGTCTCAGCAGGTGCGACTGCCAACCCAGATGCAGAAATCAGTGGCAAAAATCTTACTGCAGAGGCAGCAGGTCATCCGGCTGGATTTGGCCCTGATGACCTGAAACCAGTCGCTCCATCTATCAGCCACAAGGTAGCAGCCAAGCCTCTGGGGGCAGCTCCTCCCACAGATGCAAAAGGCTTGCCCTCTGATAGTAGGCCTGCAAGGCAGAGGCTGGGCCTTTTCAGTGCCAGTCAAGCTTTGTCCAATGCCATGCCAGGAGCAGCAGCAAGCAAGGCAGACCAGGCTGCAGAGGCACCACCGGCAATGCCAGGCAGAGCAAGCACCAGCTCAGCTTCAAGCGCTGCATCGGAGCGCTACTCCAAGTTTATGGCAGGACTACCTGGGAGGGGTCAGCTTCCTGCGAGGGGTGGGGCTTCTGAGAGGGGTCAGCAGCCCAGGGCAGGTAGAACAGCTGCTGCCCAGACACCAAAGGAAGGCAGCAGCAGCAGCACAAACAGAGCTGAGACTTCACCACCGGATGCTTCTCACTCAGCTGTGCCAGGGCAAGGGCCTTCGTCATCTGTCAAGGCTGCAGAAGTAAGCTTGCCAAAGGCTGCAGACATTTCATCTGCGCCTGAAGGGTCACGCCAAGCCACAGCTGCAGAAGCAGCCTCATCTGCTAATACAGCAGCTGCACCAGCAGCTCTGTCAGCAGCGTCAACTCCAAAAGCAAACATACCATCAGCCCCCTCAGCAGCAGCAGCAGCAGCAGCAGCAGCTGCTGAGCCCATGACAGCAACAGGAGCATCAGCATCAGCAGGGTCATCAACAGCAGCAGATTCACGTACACCAGCATCACAAACGGCAGCTACAAAGCCGAAGCTCAGGCCAAGCTCAAAACCTGCTGATGGTGCAAAGCCTTCACGGCATGCTGATGTCAGGCCAACCACCTCTGGGAGAGCTGCAGCTGATGCTGCTGCTGCTGCTGCTGTTAGCCCTGCTGCTGCTGGTAGCCCTGCTGCTGCTGGTAGCCCTGCTGCTGCTGGTAGCCCTGCTGCTGCTGGTAGCCCTGCTGCTGCTGGTAGCCCTGCTGCTGGTAGCCCTGCTGCTGATATCAACACAGCTCTTGCCAAGCCCAATGAGTCCTACCAGCAGCAATCACCCTCCGTGTTCTCAGACTCCTCTTTAGGGGCTGACAGCATGTCCAACGCAGACGTGAATGCAACAGATGCAACCACTAGCATGTCCACAGCCATCAGGGATACAACAGATGTCACTCCCAGCGATTCCACTGGGGAGTCCACCGCCGCCGCAGCCATACCTTTTGCCACCTTTGGGTCATTATCACAAGCTGATGATGACGCTGATGACTTCTTTGCTGCTGCTGGTGACACACCACCAAATGTCCCTGCTTCCAGACCACCGCCACCCACAGCTGCTGGGCTGCCACAGCATCCGCCATCAACTGCTGCCGTTGACCCCATGCCAACATTGTCTGCTCCAACAAATGCCTCAAGCAGTGGAATCCAGCCACAGAAGCAGCTCGAGGCTGTAGGTTCTGGTAAACCCAATGCAGGTGCAGTCAGACAGACACAGAGAGCAGCACTGCCAGCAAGGCACAGAGGCTCTGCTGATGCTGCTGCTCCCTACCCGCCTGTCTTGCAGCAGGCCACAGCTGCTGCACCGCCTGCTTCTCTGCCTGATCATCACGCACAGACACCTGCAGCTTCCTCTGCAGCTTCAGGGGGAAGTCCTGTACCTGCCACCGGCACTGCTCCTGCAGCTTCCTCTGCAGCTTCAGGGAAAAGTCCTGTACCTGCCACCGGCGCTGCTCCTGCAGCCGCAGCTGCAGCTGCCAAGCTGAGCAACAAAGCTGATGTGTCGCTTCCTCCTTCCTTGGCTGCCACTGATAGGACCATGCCCACAGCTGTGGACTCAGTTGCCAATTTTCAGGCTGAAGCTGCCTTCTCTGCTGCTGATCGAGCTCTATCATATGGCGGCACTGAAGAAACACAAGTCATACCTTTGGATGTGGAAAAGGAAGAGGACAAAGCAGAGCAGCAATGTGGATTTGTTCCCATTCCATTTGGCGGCTCTTCAAATAGGCCAAGCTTTGCTGCCACAGCTGTGGCTGCTCCATTTGGCAGCCATATGGACCTGGACAGCATGGACGACTCATTCTTTGACAGCATTGGGACAGGTATTTACACCTCATGTGATGTGCACCTACGACAGGTGAAATGTATAACACACAATCATGGGTGGTAGTTGAGATGTCATCTGCCTTCTGTCCATCTTTTGGTATGCACTCATGCTTGGCTGCATGGGGGCTGTCACATAAGATTTTGAAACAGTCTCAGCTACCCTCACTTCCACCATGCGTCTGAGGATTGTTAGCATTGTCATCCCTGTTGTTCTCATCATCATCATTGCTGTCATGACGGCAAATTTACCTTGCAAATTCAAATGGCCATACTCACATGGAAATTGAAACATTGCAGGCGAATCTGTAGCTGTGGCACCGCTGGCTGAATTGCAGTCTCAATCAGGCCTCATATCTCCACATCCCACAGGGCCAACCCCTTCCCCTTCCTACTCTCAGCAGCTGCAGGTGAGCTGTCCAAGTCTGCGTGCGCGCATGTGTGCATGTGTATGTGTGTGTGTGTGTGCCTGACAGTCACATGCAATGGAGGCCAAATCTGACTTTCATAGCCTGCATGGCTGACATCAACCTGGCCATGCTTTGATCTTGTGTCATTGGACGCTGTATATACGCGTCAGTCTATATCTGTCTGCTGCTGCTGCTGTTCTGCGGCTATTCTGTCTGTGCTTTGTCTGTCTATTACGCGCAAACATACTCTGTGCAGAAACCACTGCATCAATGTTGGACAAGGCCAGCACAAGCAATGACTCATGCATGATCAACGACTCATGCATGATCAATGACTCATGCAATATTTGTCATGCATGCGCTCTGCAGGCTGCAACTGAGCTCTCTGTACCAGCTTCAGCAGCAGCTTCACCAGTGAGTCATAGGGATAGTGGAGGCGCCCACATGTCACAGGAACTGCCCTCCTTCCATGACTGGGGCCAAACAGGGAACTTGCCCTCTGCCCCTGTCTCATCTGCTGCTGTCACATCCACCACCATCCCCTCATATCCTCAGCCACAAGCTGCTGACTCAGCACCTCAGCTTCCAGCTCAACTTCCAGGCCAGCCTCAGCAGCAGCTTCCTGAAGCAGCAGAGGCGCTGTCTGATGGGCTGAGTCAGCAGGAAGGGGTGCAAGATGAGCTGATGGCCTTGCAATCAGAGGCTGCACAACAAGCGGCTGTCGCACTGGATCTGCCAGAAGACTTTGATGACAGGCAACAAGGTACGCTGACGCTAGAGTGCTTGTTTTCAAATGTCACCGGTCCTGATTCCAGACTTAGTCACCATTTCTTGGATTTTTGCCGAAAATCGCTGCAAACTGCATTTGCTGTATGGTGATATGTTGTTGTATTGAGGGTTCCTTTGGGATATGCTGTATCAAAAGCTTGCGGTGCATGTGATTGATTTACGCTGTCGTACAGCTGCAGTCCACCAGCATGACTTCTGTGGTCAGGAAGGACTCTCACTGACTCAAGCAATCCAGACAGACAAGCTTTGCTCTGCTCTGCTCCATGTGGGGGCAACTCCTGCCACTGCTATATTTAATCAAACTGATACTGATAACTCTCCTCCCACTCGTGTACCTACATGAGGGATGATGCTTTCATGGCACACGACTGCTGGTATGTGGCTTAAATCAAGCTGACTCCTCAATGTTCAAGCCTTTCACAGAGTCAATTCCCTGGGGGCTTGTTGGTACTTGTATGATGCGTTGCATTGGATTTGGTGTCATCTCTTTATAAAGTGGAAATTCATGTGATTTTGCAGATAATCAGGTTTGAACATGCCTTGAAGTTTTTATCAAATTAGACACTTGTTATGATGAGGCTGTTTGGTGCTGTTCAGGCGACAGTCCTCAAAGGCAAACATTCAGTATTCCCTTCAGCGGTCAGTCAGATCTCTTTGCAGAGGAAGAAGATGACCTTTTTGGGGCTGGTCCCAGCCACGAGGCAGGGCCCTTTGGTGCAACAGCCCCACCAAGTGCCCTGCCTGCTTCTGAGCCATCTTTCACCTTTGATGATGTTGACTCACAGTCCCAGCAGCAGCAGTCTGGCCATCCCCAGGATCAGTATGATGTGTCATCACATGTCATGCTGACTCAGCTTAGTCATCAGCAGCAGCAGCATCCTAGTCAGGACACAGCCATGTGGCCTCAGTCTCAATCTCAGCCTCAGCCCCCATTTCCAGCTGAGTCACAGTATCAGCCTCAACACCTATTTCAGCCTCAGCCTCAGTCTCTAAACCAGTCCCAGTCTCAAGTTTCGGCTGCATACCAGTCCCAGGGACAGCCTCAATTGCCATTGCACTCTCAGCCCCTAGCACAGTCCCAGGGACAATCACAATCCCAAGCAGGCTTGTTCAGATCTGCCAGGCAATCTAGTCATGGTCACGCACAGGCACAAGCTCCTCAGTTGTTCATGCCACAAAGCTCTGCCACTCAAGGCATAGCCTACTGCCAGCCCCCTTTGATTCCAACTCCCCCTTTCCAGCAGGCCCCTTCAATGCCTCCAAGCCTGCCTTTCCATCAGTTCCCTTCGACCATTCCCAGTCCCCCTTTCCAGCAACAGCCTGGGCCGGCACAGACCCCATGGGACTCCACCCATATACAGTCCCAGATGCTGAATCCGTCCCTTCCTCTTCAGCTCTCAGTGAATACTCAGAGGCTGTCATCTCCTCATGCTGTTGATGATGGCCGGCAGTCTCAGCCAGATTTTTATGACCAAGGCGCATTGTGGCCAGGGCTAAATCAGGTTGCTGCTTTGGAACAGCCCCAACAACAGGGCCAGTCAATGTGGCCAGGGCCAAACCAGGTTGCTGCTGTGGAACAGCCCCAGCAGCAGGTCCAATCCATGTGGCCCCATCAGGCTGCTTTTGCAGAGGCAGCTGTTGAGAGCCACGCCGCTGCAGGTCAGAGACTTGACCCTGAGATTGCTACATGATTGCAAGAATATGTCTTAGGGCTTGTTGTTTAGGGTTCAAGGACTAACACCCCAAATCCCTTAGGTTTTGTTGCCGTCAAAGACTCTATTGTGACAATACAATGTATGATGTCAAGGGCAGAGCATGAGCAGATGTGTTCACTTGATGTTTGCCATTTTTGCCTCTAAGAAACTTGCCCAATGTGATGTGTCACAAATATTATACAAGCAAGAAGTGCTGCTGTTGTCCTAACTTTGCAGTCTTGAGTTTACAGCAGCCCTTCTTGAGTTTACAGCAGCTCTTCTTGAGTTTACAGCAGCCCTTCTTGCTTGCCGTGCAAGTCGTTGAGTGCTGCCTTCCATGTAAGCATTCTCACTTTATTCTTCACTAACATACAATTTTCACCTGTCCACCCAAAACAACCCTTTTTTGAGTCTTCCATCATGTGGTGCACTTGGGTTGGGATACAAATCTCAAGCCTTGGTAATTTCCTGGCAATCAGGACAAGATTTGGTGGAGGGCTCATCATGTAGTGCTGAAGTTGTTCATGCTGTTAGTTTTGCATGCAGAGTGTGATCCCAACAAGGGGGCCCTAACTGTGCCAGGGGTGTCATCAGGTGCACCTCAGCAGCATGATCGCTGGGCAGGGCAGCACGTCCCATCCCAGGGTTTCAGCCCTCATCTAAGCCCTCTTCTTCCATCCCATGGGGCCACCCCCCTCAACGCCCCCCAGGGCTATTCCTCAGGGCAGGTCCCTGCTGCCCCTGTGGCTTCTGCAGCAGCTTCTTCCTTCCCAACCACCATGTCCAGCCCCTTTGCCCAGGCAGGCTACCCCCCTCAGTCTGACCCCTGGGCATTTGAGCCAGAGCCCTCTTCTTCTTTGCCGCCTGCTCAGCCGGGGTTCCATCCTTCTTCTTCTGCCCAACCAGCGAACCCTTGGGGTCCTGTGGCAACACACCCTGGTGCTAATCCCTGGGACCCTTCGGCAGCTGCTAGCAGTCCCTGGGACTCTGGGATGGCGGGTCAGGCCCCAGCTGGGCTGGGTGGGGAGTATGGGGGTCAGGGTTCAGAGTACAGATCCCCTGATGGGCGGCCGGCAGTATCCTTGATGGTGTTTGGGTTTGCTGGCAAGATGTATTGCTGGCGTCCTGCTACATCCACTTCTTCAACAGGTCAGTCATTCAGCCAGTCAGTCAGTCAGGCAGTCAGTCAGGGCATTCACATGGCCCATATGATCAAGGGTCACTGGCCCCAGCTGAGATCCACTGACCTAAATGCATCAGACCTAAATGCATCATATCAGTACATGCATGAAACAAAATTGTTTGAACAATATCACAATTGACAGAAGCGTGGAAGTTGCTGTTCACAAAGATAGTAGGATGGTGTGGCCGTAAATGAAATGGTGACCTGCCATGTCTTGCGTGAGACTCTTGAATGTTGAGTTTGGACCCAACAAGGCTTGTTTCTCAGTACCATGATTGGTTTATAGGCAGGGGGTTTATTGGAGGGGGCAATGGCTTTGGGGGCAGCAGTGTGGGGACTCTGCACTTCCTTTCTTGGCCAAAATCTGCTACAGAAACCACACCTGCACAGCAGCAGCAGCCGCCAGACCTGTCTCAGGCCCATCAGGTACAAGAAACAAGCCATTCAGTTTTGTTTCCTTCGATCTTATTGCAACTGAAAACAAGGGAACTCAAAACGGCAAAACACGAGAGACTATCAAGATCTGATGGGTTGCCCTGCAGCTAGATGCATTCAGGTTACCTCTGCAGCTAGATGCATTCAGGTTACCTCTGCAGCTAGATGCATTCAGGTCACCTCTGCAAGATGGCTTTTGTTGGAGTATTGCTGCTATATGACTAGCCAGTATGAAGCATGCATCATGCACTCACCATGTCTCCTGCAGCCTCAAGCAGTCGACATGTGTCAAGCCTAGCAAGCTTTGCATCATCTGCCTAGTTTGTCAGGTGGAAGAACATTCTAAAGCAAACCTTACTCCAAAGATACTCCAATTTTGTTGTGTAGGCTTCAGCGCTCAAGCTTGTGGTGCGCATTACTATCTGCAATCATAACATATCAAGCATAGCAAACTCTTTCTGAACAAAAAATATGCAACTTTTGAATAGTGTCGTCTGCAGGGTGCATCATCCATGTCTGCCACATATGCCCTGCTGACTCACTTCCCTGGGCCTCTCATGCCAAACACTCACAAGGACAAGGTCAGCCTTCTCAGTTCTGCTCTGCATACCCCCCAGTCTTGCCTTTGTGCTGATCTCTCACACAGCACTGCAGCAATGCCCTCGTGCAGCACTGCCCTCGTGGAGCACTGCCTTCATGCAAAACTGCCCTCATGCAGCACTGCCCTTGTGCAGCACTGGACAAGCTGAGCCTTCGACCCCTGCTCTGTATACATCCCACTCTTGCCTTTGTGCTGATTTGTTACAGATCACTGTCAATGCAAAATCCAAAAGAGCATGGTGAAAGGAAAATACTGTGCAAAAAGCGACAACTTTGTACTGGCATCTGCAGCTGCGGCACATCAGAAATGATAAAGAGTTTTCTTTCATTGTTCATGTCATTTTCTCTGTAAGTTTCTGGGGCTTTGTGCACGATCACATCAGTGTGCTGCAGCCGGCAGCTTCTTTTGTCCCTTCTATTTCATCAACATCCTCCGTGAATTCTGCATTCGTCAGCCTGTTGATCATGCACACGATGCTGACATGACAGCGTGTCACACTCAGCGCAAGGCCAGTGCAGAAACGTAAGATCCCACTAGACTTGAAAGCTCTCACAAGCATGCAGTATCAGTAGAGCGGCAGTGGTGCATAGCAACTCGTGCCTTACAAAAACTTCTACCAGTTTGTACAGCGGCCAATCAATACATGCACACACAAATGGAAAGAGTGTTATCCAGGTTTTGAAGTATGTGAGTGAGGCTTGTGACAGCTGCCTAGAGAGGGAGCCGCAGTGCAGAGAGCCTGCTGAGCTGCAGCTGCTGTGGAAGGTGGTGCAGCTGTTGTGCCAACACAAAGGGGACCTGCACTCTGTCCTCACTCCTGGGGTCAATGACAAGCGGCCAGGTGACATCTGCTTGTCTTTTGTCACTGCTTGGCCCTCAAGCTCTCATTATTAGGGATCTCCTGCGACGTGTACAAATGCCAGTCTTGCTGTGCAAGAGATGCTCAGTCTCAGAAATGTTGGCCTGGGGGTGTTGATGAGCTGCCTGAGTTGTGGGATGTCTCACTTGTGAGCTGCATGACGCGTGAGGTGCACAAGTCATGAGCTGCCTGAGGTGTGAGCTGCCTGACTTTTGAGCTGCTTGAGTGATGTGCTGCCTTTCTGAGACTGCTGCAGATATTTGGTAGCAGCAGCAGTGTCACCAATGCTCACTGATGTCTGTTGTAGCACCAAATCAGATCAGGGCAACAATACTAGCTGAGGGGGCCAAACATAATGAATGCCGCCACAGTACTCTGTAACTACCCCTTTCTTGGCAGTGCCTGCCATGTCATTGTTACGCAGTTGGTGATACCACTCAGCTGTGACAGGATTTGATTGTGACTTGTTTGCAGAGGCCCTTCTTGCTGCACTCCTAGCACCTGCACAGACCCACCCCACAGCTGCAGCGCCACCCTCAAGTGACCCCTGGTCTGGTGGGTCAGCAGGGTTTGGGGGGTCAGCCCAAGGGGTGTCATCAGAGGTGCTGCAACCTCTGCCAGGCTTTGGGGATCTGCAGCAGGCAGCAGGCCAGATGCAGCAGCTGCTGATGGCTGGCCATCGACTAGAAGCTCTCAGGCAAGCATCACTGTGACTGCAGATACAGAGTGACAGCGTGCTCATTATGAAGAGGGATCACAGACACAGCAATGTCATGTCATATTGCAGCTGCATTTGTTGCACAGCTGTGACATGAAACCAGCAGAGCATCACTGTGACTGCAGACAGTGAGTGACAGAAAGCTCATTATGCAGAGACTGATCACAGACACAGCAATGTCACGTCATGTTGCAGTTGCACTTGTTGCACAGCTGTGGCGTGAAAGCAGCAGAATGCAAGGATGCTGCCAGCGTGACCCTTATGCTTTTCAAGCTCTGCCCAGTCACAAGACATGATCCAAATATGGCTGCCATACACGTGTGAATCCTTTCGCCTGTGGTACATGTGATCCCTGTAATCCCTGGGAGGATGGTTCAGTTGGCCGGGAGATTGAGACACTGTGTTGATGTATAGTCTGGATCTCACAGTGCAAGGTGCAATACACCATGGTATTGATGTCATGTGCATGCTGCTGCAAGGGTTGATTCAGCAGACAGTCAAAATTTCAAAATACACAGATTGAGTCACCATGGATTGATGTCACATGTGTTTGGCTGCAGGGTGGCAGTGGGGGGGAAACTTTGGGGACCTGCATTGCTACTGGCGCGCCATTGCAGTGAAAAAGCCTTTCTAGAAACTGCTGCAGCCATGGCAGAAGGTAGCACCACAATGGGCAGCCCCCTTCATACCCTCACCCTCCTCATGAGCGGCAAAGCAGACGCTGTGCACGCTGTGCCTGCTGAGCCTGGACCAGATTCAAATTCAAAGCTGCAGGCAGCATCAGTGCAGTATGGCAGTCCTTTTGCACAGCCAGTGCAGTCTGAAGCTGATGGCGTGCTGAGTCAGTGGCGCGGGAATCTGGCTATCATGGCAGCCAACAGAGTAGCTGGGGAGGAGGCTGCTATGGTGAAGCTTGGAGATCGGCTCTGGCAAGAGAGGTCCCAGGTGTGCAGCTGAAAATGCCCTGCATTATGAGTATTATTGTCATTATCTAGTCATGATAGGCCTATTGCACAAGGCATAACCCGATATTTGCCGGCATAAACTTGAAATCTTTGCCAAAACTAAGGCCCTAGCCCATGAGAGGGCATCAGCTGTTTGGGGAAGGAAAAGAAAAAGAAAAAAAAAGGTCTGCATCTGCATGCTTGCACCCTGCGCACCAGCTTTGCTCTTGGCCTTGGCCTGAGACGAGAGTAATACTTGAAACTGTCACCAAGCCATACCCCACAGGGAGGCGCAAATCCACCTTACTCTTGCTTTTTTATCTTCGACCAATACCAAGAGGCACACTTCTCTTTTCTATCTTTGCTGTTGGGCTCCTAGTCCCACAGCAACATCCAGTGACGTGCTGTACACTCCTATTCTGATAGCAACACCTTGTGAGGGAGACATGGAGAGAGGTTAGAAAGCCTGTATACTGTGCCTGGGGTTATATTTCGACAAACTTGAGGATGGTATGCAGGCGGTGGCAGGCCACATATGCTACGTACTGGCAGGCCTGAGAGAGAGAGAGTACAATGCCTGTGTACTGTGCCTGGTGTCACATCTCAATAGCTGTAAGGTTGGTGTGCAGGCGGTGGCAGATCACATATGCTACGTACTGGCAGGCTTGCATACTTGTGCCTGTCACATGTCAATGAATGTGAGGATGGTATGCAGGCTGTGGCAGGTCACATATGCTACGTACTGTCAAGCCTGAGAAAGAGATCACAATGTCTGTATCCTGTGCCTGGTGTCACATTTCAACGAACTCGAGGATGGTATGCAGGCGGTGGCAGGCCACATATGCTACATACTGGCAGGCCTGCATACTCAGCTGCACGGCTCTGCCTCTCAGCTGTGCCTGATGCATCACACGTCAATGAATGTAAGGTTGGTGTGCAGGCGGTGGCAGGCCACATATGCTATGTGCTGGCAGGCCTGCATACTCAGCCGCATGGCCCAGCCTCTCAGCTGTGCCTGGTGGGGGCGGATCACCACAGCTGCCCCCGCTGCTTTGCCACCATCCCTGCCTTGCAGCGCTCTGAAGTGCTAGAGTGGGCACGCTCACAAGGTGGGCACAGGGAGTATTTTGTTTGAAAGTCTCTCTGAAAATCTTTGTGAAAATCTCCATCAAAATGTCTTTGTGAAAACCTCTTTGAGAAAATTGCTCTGTGGAACCCTCTTTGTGAACATTTCTTTGTGAACATCTTTCTGTGTAACAGTCTTTCAAAATGCAGAAGTAGCAAAGCTTGTACGGAGCCAGAAGAAGCATGGCTTGCATGCGTAAGACTTGTTGTTCTGTGGTCTTTGTATGTTGCCTGAATTGCTACGTTGGAAAATTAATTATCATCGTGCGTGAGTATGAGACTGCGTGACTCTGAGATCAGCTGCACATGAAGTGCCATGATGCTGCTCTTTTGCACCTCCTGTATGCACTGCTGTGCAGTTTGTATTTTGAGCACGCAGAGGCTATCTTCAGTGCCACATTGCTGCATTCACCATTGGAAAATGCCCAATGTCTGGGAGTTCTGCTGCAAGACTCTTGGAGAGCTGGGTTCTCATCAGGCACTTGTAGCACCAATCAAACTCTGCAGCAGGAGATGCTCATCACGCTTGCATCGCCAGTCAAACCTGTAGCATGTTGAGAGATTTCAAAACATCTCTGCATTGTAGATCATGTCTTGACTGTCCCCAGGCATTTCTGAGTTTCTGAGCACTTCAGATTGCCAGTCTAGGGATGTCCTTTCTGAACTAAAATAGACGTTTTTGGAGTGGAAAGAGCATCAGGCATTTGCACCCTTGGTCAATTCTGCAGCATGTCACTTTTCATGCAGGAAACTCCAGCTACACCCTGCAGCACGGCCTGATGCTGCTACCTTACAAGTTCCTGTACGCTGCTCAGCTGGCTGAGCATGGGCTCATCTCTGAGGCGGCGCAGTACTGTGGGGCCATTCAGCAAGCCCTTGGGGCTGTTCCCAAGCTGCCCCCCGGTCTGGCAGTCTGCCGGGCTTTCACACAAGACCTGCTGGAGAGGCTACAGACCTACGCTGCTGTGAGTACATCCTTGCACTGCCCAGTGGCTTTTGCTGTGTTGACACTCAGATCATGTACATTGATGATGCATACATAACATTGAAATTTCCTGTTTTTGAGGCCAGACTGCTAGAAGTGCTGACAAGCCTGGCATGTGTCACATTTTACAGTACCAGTCGTGCCTGTGACAACTTGGACGTGAATATGGATGTTTGTTTGCACTGCTGCACACCAGAACAAACATTCTTGTCATGGCTGTAGCACTGCTGTCAAAATGTCATGGAGCATCCAGCTTGCTTGTATTCTACGTGCTTTTGTGAGGCCTCTACATCAACCTGTGCTGACCAATGGCTATGCGTTTGTCCAAACTCAAGCCCTTTTGTCTGTGCTAGTCAGCTTTGAATGCTCCTGCCTTCCACACCAAGCTGTGACAAACTTGAGCGCCAAAGTCACCCAATTCTTAAATGCGAAAGGTATCAGACTCTAAACTGCAAAGTCACCAAACTCGTCAGTGTCAATGTCACCCAGCCCTAAAGTACCAATGTCATTCAACCTTACTGGCAGTCGAGAGGTATATTACAAATTTTGTAGCAGACCAGGAGATCTGATGGGTCAGATCTTGCTCCATAACCCCACCTGTGCAGTTCTACATGACAAAAAAATGTTTAATTCAACCTTTACATGTGTTCTCTGAAGAGACAAGACTTGTCCTGCACATACCAAGCTCAATATGATGAGCTTGGTATGACATGGAAAGCAATTTAAATACTGTTGTTGTTGTTGTTGTTACTGCTATTATTATAATTATTATTATTGTTGTTGTTGTTGTTATTGTTGTTGTTGTCATTATTAATATTGTTTCGTGTCTGCAGGCTCACAACATACCACTGCAGATGTCAAGGTCTGGGTCTGTCCTCACCATCTCAGGGGTGGGCCGCTGGATAGACAGGGGTCTCAGCAAGCTCATGGGGGGCCCAGAGCAACCCCCCCAGTCAGGCCCTGGCTCAACTGGGTCTACCCAGTCTGAGATGGACCCCTATGTGGCGAAGAGCAAGCACCGCAGGAACACCAGTGACCAGCATCTGGGGTCTGATACCCCCAAGGTGGGTGAAGACCCGGTCAAAATCGTCACAAAAATCATACTGATGATGACAGTGATAATGATAATGCCAGTGATCACAACAATGATGATGGTAACAATAATGACGATGATATTGACAATGATAGTGATAGTAGTGAGGACAGGTGTGCTAGATCTTTTCTGCTAGGTACCTTCTGAGTGTATTGAGAAACCAGAACAAGCAGTTTCTTCCTGCAGCATCATCTTAACTTGGTTCATGCTGCACTGCCCTGTCTCTGCCTGGAAATATCAAAACAGATCAAAGCTTAACGCATCACAGATCATGCTGTCAGCAAATGTTGACAACCTTGTACTGCGCATCCAAGCACCGCAGTAGATGGCTTAGGGTGCCTTAGTTGGCAGAGGCCCATCAGATATGGCACAGGGAGTCTGCATGTAGACCCAGCAGCCCCTTCGAGGTAGGGGACATGCAATGATTCACACACACCGGTCTGGTGGTGTTATTGCAGCCGCAAAATGTTTGACCGGTTCTTTTCAACTCCCCTATCACTGCTGAGTCTGAACAAACGCTACTATTTGCAACACCCCCCCCCCCCTCCCCCACTACCACCATCCCCCCTTGCCATGAGTCCCTTGCAGTGCTGCTGGCCTTTTGGATAGTACCTGCATACAGCTTTCTTAGTGCCAGTTTGTGCCAATATCTT
>JAABUP010001179.1_pt1:30000-55210 | contig 55210 bp, 79 predicted proteins | sample 5559201 | NCBI WGS metagenome assembly JAABUP01 (sample SAMN10711887, study PRJNA513373) | rock metagenome | isolation source: Antarctica rocks | place: Antarctica | reverse complement strand
CAACAGTGATGGTGTTCAAGGACGGTCAGAAGATGGACACTGTCATCGGAGCAGTGCCATACTCAACTCTAGCCCAGACTTTGGAGAAGTACACTGATTAAGCTCAATCTCATATTGTTGAGTGACGTCTTGGCTTGTTCATGCCCTTTGTACATTGTGTAGACAGACAATGAGGGTCATTATTTGGGTTTGTGTCATACTGATGTTCCATTCAGGCGTATTGCGCATGCTTTTGACACGTCAGCAGGTTGGTACAACTTGTCATTGAGACTGCAGGCAGATTTGCTCCACAAATCAAAAGTCTGGCTTTTGCTACGTTCATTCCATCTTTGTTACGGACTGTGACATAACATTGGCTTTCTCCCCTAATTACCACTGTGCAGCTGCATGTATCAGCACTCTACTGTCACCTGCGTTTGTGTATGCACCACCATGCCATGTGATTAAGTAGGACAACCTCAACACTGCCATGCAATCAAAACACGATGCCTGCATCATGTGCAGAGCCATGTGGACCGTCTGTTACATGGCTGTAGCTCAGTCCGAACTTAGAGAACTGAAGTCGTATGCAGGCAATATGAGCTGAATTTGTGCAGTCCTGTACACGTACACTGACTCATGCAGTATGACCAAAGTCGCTGCAGGCCTTGAGAATCCTGCTGGTATGATTTGGTCATAGCCTTTTGTGACAGGCACTGTGACTCAGCTGCTGACACATTCATGGCTTGGAACATGTGAAGCATTGAACATCTCACGCTAGCTGAGTAAGTCTTTGTTTCGCCAGTCCCTGCAAGCATGGTGACCAGGCTCAAAGACTCAAGAAAATGTCGTTCACTCCATTATCGATACGCCAAACAAGTTGGCAGCAAAGGAGTGTCAAGTGTGCACACTAAAGGTCGAGTGATATCAACAAGAGCATGCCTCCTTGTCAGAAGTTCAGGAGACCAACCTGCCCAAGTCATTGAGATGGTCATCAAAGTCGCTCAATTTGGTATGCCTCCCTTCAGTACACATCTGTAGGAAAACGCTCAGAACAACCCCACTATCATACTGCAGGCTGCTACTGTCTGTTGGACTTTTGACCCAGTTGCGACCCCCTTCGTCTTTAAGATATAGCTGCAGCATAAGGAAGGACGCTTTAGCATAGTTTGTCATACCTGTTTGCAAGAATTACATGACAAGAAAGGCATGTTCTTACCTGAAGAAAGTCTCCAGCCTTCTTTTGCAAGGAACTCCGCAGCTTTGAACTGTCAATCTGCATTCCAGATCAGAAGGGTTGATGAAATTCTGGCCTGGTCAATCAGCATGGTCTCCATTGACGCACAAGTCTCACCAGCAAGGTGCATGCCACATCATTATTTGAGTATAGCTTGTCAGCAACTTTACGCGCTGGATTGCATAGATCTGTGTCGTTAAATCTCTCATTTGCATGATAGTATCCCACGAGCTCAAGATCTTGTTGCTGCTTAGCATAAGAGGAGACCTGCATTGCCATTCGGCATTGCCTTACACGCTCAAAGACAGGTACGTGAGACAAATCTTATTCGACAGTCCGCATTGTTACCTGCACAAGGGCGGTTTCTAGAGCTGGTGCCAAGCTCAAGAAAGAATGCAACAAGGGAATTGCGTCAACAACTTCTACTGTTTTTTTGTCTGATTTGACGCGACCGAGCAGGACTCCGTTCACAAACGCAGCTGGATACTTTGCTGAGTGCAGAAGGATCTTCAGTATCGCGCTTTGGTCGCATGCATACACCGGGCTCATCTAATCTGAACCAGCGCGAGACCAATGCCACAAGCACCTCAGATCTGCGTGTGCATTGTCATACAATCAGAGCCAGCTTAAGCCAAAAGATGGAGCGCCTGCCGAATACAAGCCTCTGCGCATGTGCAAGCATGGAGCACGCAAGAAGAAGAACTCCTATTGTACAGTGTAGATCGCATTAGCACTCTCAAAGCCAATTCCACAGATGACGTCTAGTCTATCATAGATCACATGTGGGATGTTAAACTTCTTTGTCTTTGAGACTTTATGAGTTGCAAGCAGCTTTTGATGCCCAGAGAGTGTCACACAAAATCAGGCTTGCCCTGGAACTGAACCACATGTTTGCAGAATATTCATATCGCATGCAAGAACATGTTACCATACTCAGTATCAAATTGCGCTAATCGCTTTCACAGAAGGCTCACACTTATGTAGGCATAGTACACAGCTGTGTGCACGCTCCAGGCTGGTATGTGCTACTCCACGGGTAAGAGATTGTTTGATGTCCAGGATTTCTTTTTTGGGACATATACTACGTATCAAGAACTGTGGTACTTCTTTGAGAACAGGAGCAGAAGAAGATGCGCCAAGTATCAGGAACAGGGATCAGGCAGAACCATCCTGGGTCATGCTGCTGACCCAGGTCCTCGTCGTGTGTGCTGGTAACACTTTATGATAGTCTCTGGAAGCTTTCCTGAAGGCTTGTGGAGATTATCACAAGGTGGCCAGCAGGTCAGCCCAAGGTAAGGCAGGCCAGCATAGCAGCCTGTATTTGGATTCAATTCAGGCCAGATGTGACAGGTTGCCTCTTCTTGTGATGCTATCATACCAATGTGCATGTGTGCAATCACCTTCACTGCTCATACAGAACGAATATGCATATGGCACATGCATATGGCCATATGGCGCCATATGGATGTCTCCGCCCACTGCAGCTGATCAAAGTCCTTGTCCTGCCTGCTGAAAATTGTCTGTTGCAGGTTCTACAGGTCAGTAGACTGAATGCAAATGCATTTATGGCCTCCACATGGTGTGTTGTTGACTTTACATGATGACCTCACTTGGTCTTCTGTTGACATCGTCAGGTTGGTGTTCAATCAACATTTACATATATGCCTTCTTGCTACGTGTCAATTAGATATTATTGCATACGGTGATGTCTGCTCCAGTCCAGAAACAGGTGTTGAGCTATCAGCAGTTTGACAATGCTTCACGCCCAAAAAATACATGCTGCAGAGACGCTCCCAAGAAGCATGATTAAAGAATTGCAATGCATATGCAGACAATTGTCATTGCATTGCATTGCTCTTGCAATATCAGCTGCAGCGTTCTCACTGCATACTGGTCTGGGAGAGTCAAAACAACAGAGATTATCATGAAGGAGGTGTTGTCGAGCTGGAACAGAAGGCCACGGTGCTCATGGACCACTTCTGCACTATAACCAGCTGGTATCTGCAGCATCAGTGCTTTATACCTGCAGTCTGAAAGCAAGGGAGAAGCCGATGTGGACGAGTTCTGCAGTGTTTCGTTTGCCATGACAACCTGAGTCATTCACATACATTGGAGACATCGCATGTACATGGTCTCTGCTGCTGTAGCACATTGAAAACGAATTTTTGAGTGGCACTGCACTGCAGACAAGTTGTTTTTAGACTTTGTGACATTTTGCTGCACGCAAATCTCGCGATCCTAACGCTCCATTCATGTGTTGTGGAGGCAGCATGGCAAAGGCATGCGGCTTTCAGCATCTCAAAGTGTATAACTCAATCGAGTGTGAATTACCAATGAGTGTTGCAAGCCACCACAAAGCATGGCGCATCATAAGGTGCAACAAACATTACGCAGGACAGCACATAATGCTGAGAGAGCAAAGCACAGCGCTGCTAGCAGCTGACAAGCTAATAGCCTGCACTTTGAAGTTGGAATGGGCAAGGCATGCACACACCGCAGAATTCACCTGGCTTCTGTTCCTCATCTTCTGCCGGCACCTGATACCTGTTTGACTGAGTGACTGTTGTCTTTGATAAGCAGGCGCGAGTTCTACTGCTTCTAACAAAAGCGCTGCAGTTCTTGAGACATAGCCCTCATCCCCAGGAGAGAACAGATTGTGGCAGCGTATCAGAGCCTGCACAAACAGCAAACAATGATATGGAGATGCCTGTAGCCATGGGCATGCGCAACCTGTGTCTGGAATGCGTGCGCCTTCTACTGCAATGCTAGCAAGCGCTTATGACATTGGACAAACTTGCTTCAGCAAGAAAAGCCGTGAAGGTAAACAGCAAGCATGTTTCAGCATGCATGGCACAAGATCACAGAAGGATGCCGTCAGTGCTGAAGCCACCGATTATGTGCACTGTAAGGTCACATACTGTAGGACTTGCAACAGGTCACATACTGTAGGACTTGCAACAGGTCAACAGCAGAAGCCAGAGCCACAGGGCAAAGGCAGTAAATCTAATCAGAAAGGGCAGTAGGTAAAATCAAGCATAGGCATAGGTCAAAACTCATCACTGAATTGCTTTCATACCTTTTGCAGAAGGCCTGTTACATAGGCACACTCTGCAGCTATATGCACCCTCATGCTTGGTAGTTCAAGGGGTCCAGAGCAACAATGGAGATAGCCCAAACTTGCTCCAATACAAGATCTCAGTGCTCAGCACCCCACAGGTCAGCACTCACACCAATCCAACGACCATTCAATAGACAGACAGACTCAAGAGGGGCTCAGAATGCTTACAACAGCTGACTCACCAAGCAGCTGGCTCAATATAGACATCTAGTGCAAAGCATCAGTCAATGCCAATTTTCAGCATTCCATGTGGCGGGTGAGGCAATGTTTGAAAACCTTCAAGATCATTCATGCCGCCACCCAGAAGTCAAACATGTTTCATTGTTGCATAGACCAGCTGCCATGCCCTACAGGGTGATGCTGCTATAATCACAACGGTTGTTAGGATACCTTTGTGCTGTCATGAGTACAGCTGGTATGTACACAGAGGATTGGGGCTCTGCATCATTTCAGTGCAGTTAGACAAAAGCCTTGGGGCTGCCAAGGGCAGGGTCAAGATCTGCTGAAGCGCTGTCATGCAGGCGTAGAAACAAAGCCACGTCGAATTTGGACTTCATTCATTGTTATTTCACACTTGCAGTTGAGGCGCCTTAGCCACTTCACAATGCAGCGGCTACAATGCCTAAAGCGCACTGTCTAGTCAGCACCACACAGTCCAGGAAGCACGCATAGCCCCCTTGCGGAACAAATACTGCATGACGCACTGCTGGTCCTGGATGCTCGTTGAGGCTTTAGATACTAGACACTGGAAACATGCAGCCTGCGTCTGTAAAGCTAACAGCTTTGTAACCTGGTGGGGGTGTGTAGGCGGGTCAGCAGTCCCTGTAGTGATTGGCCAGCTGAGCATGCCTTCCACACAAATTGTCTTCATGCCTGCTTTGAGGTCAAAGCTGCTGAGGACTGTGCTCATGTACTGAGCGGGAGCTTCAGGAGAAGGTGATGTGCAGCTTCAGGCAATCAACAAGACTAGAGCAGCTTCAGGCAATCACCTCAGCAACGCGACCTTGAGCGAAACTTTGGGAGTGTAGAATGCGCTATGTTCCACCGGATGTTGCACGGTTGTGGCAGACCGCGCGCGTTCACATGGCCCGTCATACGAGAATGCCGCTGGCTCCGGAACCAAATCGTCGTGTATTGGATTGCAAGCTTGAAACCTTTCTAACCCGTGAGTCAATTGTATGCCTGAGCCCAGAAAAGGCTGCTTAGATTTGGCTTTCGAAAGCTCCTACTGACAAGGCGTTGCAACTGTGATCACAGAATCTGATGCCATTGTAAATTAGCATGATATGTTGCTTAGAAAAAGAGTGCTATCATACTGCCATTTGCTGCAGTTGCAACATTGAGGACCACGAGACAAACATAGGCACAAGGTACAATACACGTGCTGAAGAGGACAAAGCTGTGAGTGTAAACCAAACAACAATTGCAAATAGTCACCTAATGTGTCTACAAGCTGTTTTCAAGAGACAACGGAGGATTAGATATTTGCTGTTGTGCCAGTCATCATAATTTGAGTGGTGAAACAACCACATTTGCACACAAAGAGTAATGGAAGCAACCCTAGGCAAAAACCGATTGCTGCAGCAACCACTGATGTACACATTGGGGCGACAGACTACAAACAGTTGCAAACTGCTGTGATGCATCTGATTTCAGGGGCAAACACTAGCTGCTACAAAGCAAAACCAACCTTGGGCTGACCTCTTGGCCACTCTGTGACAAGCTCCAGAAGCCTTCAGGAAAGCTTCCAGAGATCGTCACAGAGTGTTACCAGGACACAGGACGAGGACCTGGGTCAGCAGCGTGTCCCATGATGGTGGGCAAGAGTAGGCACCCTATGTCTCCAATCACTGGGCTGTGAGTGTCGCCAAACACTTGTGAGTGTCACCAAACACTGTTGAGTGTCGCCAAACACTGACTGTGTCGCCAAACACAGAGGCACCTTCAGGCCTGACACGGACAACATGCACACAAGCTGCTACAAAGCAAAGCTTACCTTGAGCTGACCTCTTGGCCACTCTGTGACAATCTCCAGAAGCCTTCAGGAAAGCTTCCAGAGATCGTCACAGAGTGTTACCAGGACACAGGACGAGGACCTGGGTCAGCAGTGTGTCCCATGATGGTGGGCAAGAGTAGGCACCCTATGTCTCCAAACACTGGGCTGTGAGTGTCGCCAAACTTTTGTGAGTGTCACCAAACACTGTCGAGTGTCGCCAAACACTGTTGAGTGCCACCAAACACTGACTGTGTCGCCAAACACAGAGGCACCTTCAGGCCTGACATGCACAACATAGAAGCAGATGCAAGACGGCAGGTACAACGTCACAGCAAAACATCAGAACACAGGAAGTTGCGAAGCTACCTACCAAGGCCTCTTCGGTAAGTTGTGTCACAGCTATACGGGGCAAGTCAGGGAGATGGCCACGGAGTAGTCTGGTCTTATCTGCGGCGAGGCAAAACGCAAGCTTCAAATGCAAAGGCTGATTGTCAGGCAATAACAAGAGCAAGGCTAGTATGTCATCGATTGAGTCCAAGATGCTGGCTTTATACCCTTGGCGCCAAAAGCAAAACAAGCCAGACAGGGCTTTTGGAATGCATCTTGACCGAGCCGCCCCTGTCTGTGGAGCGGCTCGGTCAAGATGGGTTGCAAATGCCCTGCACTTCTTCTGGCGCCAAGGGTATAAAGCCAGCATCTTGGACTCAATCGACCACATACTAGCCTTGCTCTTGTGATTGCCTGACAATCAGCCTTTGCATTTGGAGCTTGCGTTTTGCCTCGCCACAGATAGGACCAGACTACTCCGTGGCCACCTCCCTGACTTGCCCCGTATAGCTGTGACACAACTTACCGAAGAGGCCTTGGTAGGTAGCTTCGCAACTTCCTGTGTTCTGATGTTTTGCTTTGACGTTGTACCTGCCGTCTTGCATCTGCTTTTATGTTGTGCATGTCAGGCCTGAAGGTTCTTGGCGACACAGTCAGTGTTTGGTGACACTCAACAGTGTTTGGCGACACTCAACAGTGTTTGGCGACACTCAACAGTGTTTGGCGACACTCACAAGTGTTTGGCGACACTCACAGCCCAGTGTTTGGAGACATAGGGTGCCTACTCTTGCCCACCATCATGGGACACGCTGCTGACCCAGGTCCTCGTCCTGTGTCCTGGTAACACTCTGTGATAGTCTCTGGAAGCTTTCCTGAAGGCTTTTGGAGCTTGTCACAGAGTGGCCAAGAGGTCAGCCCAAGGTATGTTTTGCTTTGTAGCAGCTAGTGTTGCCCCTGAAATCAGATGCATCACAGCAGTTTGCAACTGTTTGTAGTCTGTCACCCCAATGTGTACATCAGTGGTTGCTTCACCACTTTGCGGGTGCTTGCTGGTTTTCTAGTGCTTTAATTTTATTATTGCTTTGTATTGTTTTGATGCAAGTGTGATCATCATTGCCCAGCTCATGATGGCCTGTTGTGCCTTTTAGAAATGCATTTGGAATTTGAATGCTGGTCAAGAGACTAGCTCAGATGGTGTTTGGTCAACATCTATATTTGATTGCTCTGCATGCACATGACATTGTATAAATTTGGCCCAAGTTTGTGATAAGTTTGTAGCCAGTGGAAGTATGCTTTGACAATTTATCAACATGAAATCTGGAGAGACAATTTGTACGACACTGTATGGGCATCAAAGCTGCTTGCGTTCAAGCTACCCGGCTATCTCAGATAGTAGCCTAGAAGCTATATGGTAACCAGGTTCCATCACCAATTCACAGTGTGTGTTGTAATTCCAATAACAATTAGGCAGGTGTCCTGCCTATTGGCAACATTTCCAGATAGTCATCAGCGGCTATCATGTTTGTGGTCACAATGGTGTACCAACAGTAGCATTATGCAGAAACGCCTTCCTGCGGAAAAGCAGTATATGTGACACCAATGTTGTATGAAGCTTGGGTGTCTGCCGGTGTGTGCTGTCCTATGCATGACGTATTCACTTAGCTGTTGAGGCTATATTGCAGCAAATACAAAATCTCACCAGCAGAACGCAGATACCCTAAGACCAGTCACATGGCGGCTTTCCAGTCCTGGGAAAATGCTAATGAACCAGATAGACCAATACTTTCACGTTGAATTCAATGTGCTAGAGCAGTATACGAGCACTGTACGTCTGCACTGTGGGTATTGTTAGGTACACCATAATGTACAATGTTCTCCAGACATTGTGATCAATTCAACTGTCGACTGGAGGCAAAATACTGAGCCAAGGTGATGATCAGGGGACAGCCTCTGTCAGTGACATAGGTCTCAGAGGCTCATCCTCCTCTGATGAAGAGTCATCTGCATCTTCCATCAGCGTAGCAAATCCATAGCCAAGCGTGGAACCGCTGTTTCTACACAATACCTGCATCGCACATGACAAGGCTAAGCCTTTGAAGGCATCATCGTCACAGCAAATGTGGCCATCACAGGGGACTGCACAAGAGCTCAGACAGACCGTGTGCAGAGTAGGATGCGTTACCTGAAGCTCGGACACATGGTTGCGCCTGAAGGCCTGAATAGCATGGGCCACCTCATCCTGAGGCATGTTGAGCTGACTCAGCACTGCTGACGCCAGCTGCAATGAGGGCTCCAGCGTCTCTGGTACCACAGCTGTGGCCCCAGCCTGTACATATGGACAACAGCATGAGCATCTTGTGCTTCTTTCACTTACTGAAGTGCAATCATGGGTTGTTTCTATGCTGCACAATGAGCGATGGCCCGAAGCCCTGAAGGCTCTGTTTGGCATCATATTATAGTGCACGGCGGTGGTGATGCATTTTTGCTGCAGCACAATTGATGTGCATGGGCTTGCTGGTGTTCATCTCTGGATGGACTGTGATGTCACACAAACAGGAGCAAACAAGCCTTGCAGACATCAAAACACTTGACGTGATCAGATCATGTTGAGTACCACCAAAACAGGTAGGCGGTAAAGAAGGACACAGCAGCAGCAAGAAAGACACTGCAGCGGCAAGCAGGACACAGCAGCAGCAGCAAGAGGGACACAGCAGGAGCAGCAAGAGGGACACAGCAGGAGCAGCAAGAGAGACACAGCAGTAGCATGAGGGACACAACAGCAAGGAGGACACAGGAGCAGCAAGAAGGACTCAGCTCTGTGGCCTTGCTGCCACGCCTACCTTCTCTAGATTGATGCCATGGGTGACGTCATGCGCTCTCACGTACACCTTGACATCAGGGAAGGATTTGTGCAGAGCCCACACAGTTCGGTAGTTGGCTCCTGGTGAGTCCAGAGTCACCACACAGCAGGAAGCTCTGTGAGCACCAATGCTGTGCAGCACTGCTGCGCTGCCGGCATCCCCAAAGTACACAGGAAGGTCCAGCTCCTTGCCCGCCTGCACAACGCAGATGCTGTCAAAGCAAGGACTTGTGCTGCTGCCTGAATGCATTATGGTACGCAACACAGAGAACTCTGTAGTACAACAGGGGGGGTTTGTCAGCAAACTTACGACACAAACTGCAGAAGGCGGTTGTTGTGTTAGCACAAGACAGGTCCAAACAAGTTTGGCGGTACCAAGGAGTCCGCTGAAGACCAGCAGCATCACCAATCAGCAATACTACCAAGCAATCTGCTTCATGACCACCACTCAACACTGTCCAGCAAGTCAGAGAGGCTAGGGTTCAAAGCATGTAGGGGTTGAGAATCAGAGAAATACAATCGACACCACATGAAAGCAATAGTGGAGGGGTTTGTGCTCATTTCAACGAAAAAAATGGGCCGGTTTTGCAGTACCTGGACACGGTCTGAGCGCACATCAAGGGCCACGAAGGGTATGAGGCGCTCACTCAGCAGCTGCGCAATGATCTGACCCACTCGCCCAAAGCCAGCAATGACCACATGGCCGCGCAGCTCCTCTACTTCACCCTCGTTGGGTTGCAGCGCCTGCACCATGCATGCATTCAAGAAGTATACACGGCTTTCTTGCCAACCATGGCACTGATGCGTTGCACAGGCCAGATCATTGGTCAGACAGGACTTTGGAATTCTGCACCACTTACCAGCTCTGTACTGTTTGGTTGCCTGCTGAGTGCTGTTTGGTACTCGCCTCAGTGCTGTTTGGCACTCAGCGCAGTGCCAACTAGCAGTGAGCATGGCACATTTGATACTGATAATGCAGATGCAACTATGCATGGACCCTACATGGACAAGAGAGCCATGCCTCCTCAGAAGAAACAAATACTCCCAAAGAACAAGACAAAAGTTGCTGCTTGCAAAAATTATTCACTGATTCGTTCAACATGTGTCTCCCCCTGTGGTCAGGAATATACAGTCCTGAGTAGCTCCCTGTACAAGGTCCTATTTCGGCAGCCAGTGTACCAACAGCAACGTATGTCAAGCAGCATCACTCCCTGGTACACAACAACATTCAGTTGCAATTAGACACCACAGTCAACCCGCTTATACCTCACCCTCAGGCTTTTTCTAACCAAAGCTAAAAGACAGACTCACTTCTCTACTGATGGTGAATGGCAATGAGCGCATGGCACATTTGCTGCTCACCTCATTCTCACATTTGAGGCATGAAATGCAGGCAGTCACCAAGGGGTCTGAGTTTACCTTCACAAGATCCGATGCCCGCACATGGAGTAGGGCCTTAGCCTTGCCAGGATGTATATTCATGCCGGCGAACATTGGGATCTGCCTTGTACACTAGGCCAAGCACGACTATCAATTCCTGAGCTCACCTTGACATCACTCTTCTCAAACATCTTGCCCAGGCGCTGGCCGAACTCAGCCAGGAAGGGCGTGAGAGCCATGCTGAGGGACACAATCAGGAAGAGCTTGCTGACCAGAGCCTGAGGCAGGATCTTGTGGGAGACAGCCTCTCCAAAGGTCACAAAGGCAAACTCCCCTCCAGCTGCTAGTAGGAGACCTGCCCTGACCGACTGCAGGAGCGAAAGGCCGAAGCCCTTGCCTACTGCTGCCATGACTCCAACCTGCAGGCATACTTTCTGTGTCGGAATGCCGCGTATGACATTGCTTGTTTCAGAAGGATTGTTTGTAACTAGAACAATCCTGAAAACGTCAAAAGACAGCAGTTTCAAGCTGAAAGTGTTGCCATGATGGGTGTCACGGCCTTGCCAACCACCAAATCATCACTCACTGCGGAATCATTGCAACACGTGTGTTTGCCCCTAGGGTCAGGTATGTACAGGTTATGCACACACAGTCCACGCACGCACGCACGCACGCACGCACGCACGCACGCACTTCATGTCAGCTGCTGAAACCCCAAGTGCTAAAACACTTTTGGGTAACATACTCTGTCAGCAACGAGGCCGAAAGGCAGGCACACTGAATGTCAACACAGCAGCAAGCGGTCAGTACAAGACTCAGTGCAAATATCCACTCACATTGTCGCAACAGGTGTGAAAAGTACACAAGATGGGCCACTGTGGTGCTGTAGAATCAAAAAGGGTCACCTTGCCGCCAATAAGCAGAACAATGCCAGAGACGACGGTCTTCCACTCAGCGAAGAAGAGGCCCACGGAGATTTCCATGCCCACGGTCATGAAGAAAAGTCCCATGAGCAGGCCCTTGTAGGGAGCAATGTCACTCTCCACTTGCAGCGCAAACTCTGTCTCTGCCACGAGAAGACCAGCCTGCAGCATTTGCCAAAATTAATTTTCTGTTGGAGATTTCTTTCATGGCACCTTTTCCTCCAAAGAGCAGAATACCTCTTTTGGTGGACTTTTTTCACAATGCATTTATTACATTGTGTTGGCCTGCTGCGAAGGAGTTTATGTGTGCGCCTCTTGAACACACAACTGTCAGTGAAATCTGTGCATTCTGAGTCTGTCAGCCTAGAGATGCATGTCAAAAATAGATCATGCAAATGATGAAGCGACAGCTTCACTACAGCATGAGTTCTGAGCAGGCCTGCAGAAACATTGGATGCCCAAGCCTTTGCCTGCATGTGCAGCCTGCCAGGCTATGTCTTGACCATGAGATACGCAAACATAACCATTTTTCTGAAGAAGCTCTGCTCACAGTGCCCTTTATGTGGACCGAGGTTGGGTTTGTAAAGGCGGATTGGAGATTTTGCAGGTGCGCATTTTGCATCAAGAAGCAAACGGCTGCAAAGACTGGGCAGCGCCCACCCAGCAGTAACAAACTGCTGATTGGTATACCACTCTTGTGATAGTGTGCTGAATAGTAGACAAGCAAGCTGAGTCGCGCCACAATGAGCCCAAAACCAGAACAATCAAAGTAAAGACGCTGCAGCACATCAAACGGCACCTTGTCAGTCACAAAAACAAAGAAGAATGCTCACCAGGAAAGCACCCAGAGCAAGTGATAGGCCAGCAATCTGAGTCATCACTGAAGTACCCAGAACCACCAACAAAGTAGTTGCGGCGAAGATCTCGGTGTTCTCTAGTGCAGCAATGCGCCTGTACAGCGGGCGCAGCAGCACTCGCCCTCCAGCAATGATGGTGACGATGGCCACCACAGCTTTGACTGCTGCCAGCCCTAGGGCCTTGGCTATCTTGCTCAGCCCTAGGGCACCGCTGTCGGAGGGGGCCAGCAAGGGGATGAGCATCAGCAGGACCACCACTGCAAGATCCTGCAGGCAGTCAGCAAACTTGTGCACGTTGATCATTCCTGATATGACTTTGCTTGTGCATCTATGCATTTGTGCATCCTTCCATGCAAGTATTCACTCATTAACTTCCTCATTCATTCATGCACTCTTTCATTCATCTATGTTTTCATGTATTCATTCATTCATTAGCGAGCACAGCATGCACAGCATGCTCATTGAGGCATCAACAACCACAGCGCTTGGCATTGCACATGACTTATGCCTCCCCCTTGTAGCAATGCACTGATTTCAAGGATCAGGTGCAGTCACAGTGCATACACGTTGCAGCAAATACAGTGGTTCACCAATTTTGGCAGCAGGCAGTGCCTGCCTGCAGAAAGAATCAGTCACAGTGCATACAGGCTGCAGCATATGCACAATGGTTCACCACTCCCTGCAGCAGAAGGTGCTTGCCTGCAGGAAGAGTCAGTCACAGTGCATAACAGCTGCAGCACATACAGACTAATTCACCACTCCTTGCAGCAGAGGGTGCTTGCCTGCAGAAGTACGTCAAAAGCGCATACATGAGTAACTGGCTGCAGCATATACATGGTGGTTCACCACTGCCTGCAGCAGAAGGTGCTTGCCTGCAGAAGAAGTACGGCGAAAGTGGCCCGGCCATGGCGGGAGCCGCTCTCCCCTCTGTCCTGCAGCACCTGCATGGCCACAGCTGTGGAGGACAGGGCCAGCCCTCCTCCCAGGATAACTGCCCCCGGCCCTGACACATTGGCCAGAGCCATTGCTGCGCCTGCCACAGCTACTAGAGTGGCTACCACCTGCAAAGCCATGTACACGTGTTGAACCCCTGCACTTTGCCAAGAGACTTGCAACACCGTTTACATGAGTTGTAACCTGTGTCTTGCCGTGACACCTGCTAAGCCACACGCATGAGTGGTACTCTGCATATTGCCAGACCACCCAGCTGTTTTGCCAGCTACAATGCTCTAGAGCACTGCAGATGCATGCGCTTTCACTTCTGCAGTTGCCCTCTGACAAAAACATCTGGAGCAGGCCTGCTCAACACTGCACATCTTGCAGTGCTCAGACTGCTCAAGCGTCAAGATGAACTGGACTCACACAGCGGATCTGACCCTGTACACGAGACAGAAACAGGTTTTTAAGTGAGTCATGTCTACCTGTGCAAGACCCATACCCATGACATACTTCTGCATGCTGCGCAGCCTTTCTAGAACTTAGGGTTCGATATGAGTCATGCCTACCTGTGCAGTACCCATACCAAAGACATACTTCTGCATGCTGCGCAGCCTCTCCAGGCTGAGCTCTAGGCCAATGTTGAACAGCAGGAACACCACCCCCAGCTCAGCCAGATGGCGCACCCCTTCCACATCCTGGATGATCCCCAATGCATGGGGCCCAATCAGAGCCCCTCCAGCCTGCGTGCCAGTCACAGATGCTCACTGACAGGGAAGACATACCCTGAGACTCATTAACAAAGGCAAAGATTGCTGGACCCAATCAGAGCCCCTCCAGCCTATGTGCCAGTCACTGATGCTCACTGAAAGGCCCATGGCATTCGTGACTGACAACTGCAGGCCCACATGCAAAAGTATCTGAATGACAGGGACATTGAAGGAAGTGGTTTGCAGCTTCTCCTCTTGAGACTGCAATCAGAAGTCACTGCTCTCGGTATGTGTGTTCATGTTCAACATATCAAGGTCATAGCCCAACACACTTGTGAACAAATTGCCACTGTCTGATGAGTACCCAGGGCCTGACTTATGCCTTCCATGCACTTGTCACGCAGCTGGAGGTGGGGACAGTTGGCCACAGTTCAGTAAATCATCACATGTTGTGGATATGAACAGACGTGTGTTCAGAGTCAGACCTTGTTTCACAGAACTCGCTTTGCATATCAGGGTGGTCAGATGCACATGATCAGGCACATAGTGGCCTTGTGCTCAGGACTGTTTCAAGTTTTCATCAACATCCTGCCCTGTAGTGCAGTGCAACATTGCACAATGAGTGCTGCTGCCGGAGTCTCAGAAAAGCCAAAAATACACATTTTGGCATGGATTAAGGAAAAGCCTGAGGGGGAGAAGGGGCTACGGGGCGTTGCTGTGGGGTTCAGGGCCTTACCAGGAATCCCAATACAGGGCTGCCCCCAGGCAGTTTGCATATGGCTGGCACAGCCACCACGCTGGTCATCAGCAGCCAGATGGTCTCGATGAGGCCTTCAGTACCATGAGGAATTTCTGGCAGTGGCAGCTTGTTGATCAGGCTCCTCAACAGCACTGGCACCTGCATGCAGGCCATGCATTAGCACCTGGTCTTGTTTGGATCACACATGCAGATACAGAACAGACCAATATATGTGTGCAACAGCTGTATATATACCAATATGTAACACACTCTTGTTATTTTGTGCTAATGTACAGTCTTATTGCTTTTTAATCATGTAAATGAATCGGAATGTCCACTTGATGCTGATAGCATGCAATACACGCGCTGTGCCAGCTTCTCAGCAGCATTGCCACCTAGGCACTGACATAGCAATCAGTCATGATAGCGAGCAAGGTAATGATGGCCTGCTTCAAGGAAGCATCCAGACCAACTTGCAGGGGACCTAAACAATGACAGCTGAGACAATGGAGTGCCCAAACAGTCTAGAGAGTGCCCTCCATGCATAACAAGCTGTTGCTGCCATGCATGCAACATCACAAGCGGCGTTCATGTTGGTGAGAGGGCGTGAACCCTGTACAAAGATTGCTAAGCCTGACAACGCCGCAAACCCCTTTGCAACAGTGCTAACCTCCTCCTCAGATGTGCAGACTGAGCAGATCATGACACATCGCAGACGAGTTTTGGTTGCCACCCACAAGTCTACCAAACACGTAACCAGCTCAGCAGCAAGCGTTTTGATACTTGCAGACCAAGCAGGGCAAACTGCTTTGCATCCCTCAGGTCTACCGAGGGCTCTTGTCCCATGTGGCAGTCCATATGAAGACTTGACAACACTTCCAAAAGGCCAAACTTTCAAACAGCCCTTTTGGACATGAAGGCAGATCTTCAGATGGACTGCCACGTGGGACTTTGAGCCCTAGGTATACTTGAGAGTTGCGAAACGCTTTATCCTGCTTGATCTGGACTCAACCATCTTTTTGCTACTGGGCTTGCTTGCGCCACCCAGTCATACTACATCCAAACGGCAACACAGACGATCTGATGCCCACCCACAGTACCAGTACTTACAATTTTCTTGTGCATTGCACACAATTGCAGTGCTGCTTTTGCAGGACAGGCGTACCTTCCATATTGGAGTAAGTATTGGTGAGAGCAGCGTCATTACAGCCTCCTTGACATCATACACGCCTGAAGCTTGCACGCAGACGGCCACAAAGGCCACCACCGCAAAAGCTGCAATGGGCTTGTTGCGCGACAGCCAGCCCTGGAAGCCTGTGGCAGCGTCCTTTGCCTCCTCCTCGGTGGTGGTTCTGGTCTTGGATGCGGGCTTGGGCTTCAGGCCAGCTTCCTGGTCTGCTCTCTGCTTCTCTGCCTTCAACTCCACCACTCCAGGGGCTGTCGGCGCTGCAGAACAGCAGTCGCTGTTGTCACTTCAGCACTTAGGCTACAGTAGACGCAAAACAGAGGCTGCAAACCAGCAGCTGCTGTTGTCACTTCAGACCTTGTGCTAATTCAGAACTTGCTGTCAGATTGGAGCCTTCAACTCCACCACTAGGGGCTGCAACTTACTGTAGTGCAAGCTCTGACAGTGACAGTCAGCGTCGTCACTGTCAGAAGTTGCACTACAATAGACTTGCTGCTAGGTCAACAATCAGTCCCTTTGAGTCGATCATTGCTTTTTTGGCATGACTGCTTGTTTTTAGAAACCAGCCTCCTAGCCTACTGTGTGGTGATCAACGCAACGCTGGCATGTTTGTGGCTCTGCAGAAGACTGGAAGGAAACTGGCAGATCAGCATACATATGGAAGCCTTTTGACACCATCTTTGGTTTGCAGCGTTGCCCCAAAAATTGCCTATCATTGAGCAATCTGTGGTGCCCCGCCTTCAGCGTGACACCTTGCCTTGACAGCAGCTCAAAAGTTTCAGGCGCCCTCATAGCACAACGAGCAATTGTGAATCAATAACCTAGGTTTAATTGCTTTGGATCTACTTGCACTGCATTGTGAGAGACGCTTTCAGTCAAAGGCTACGCAATCACAGAGCAACTGTAGAACCATACTTAAGCAGTTGATTCACAGCTGCTGGCAACACCACTCATGGGCACTTGGTGTATTGATACACCAACAACCACCATATTTTGGGAAGGATTCCATCCCGGATCTTTGCTGCCATATGACGAGATGCTGTGTCCTGAAAAACACAGCAGGCAAATGCGGAACAGCTGAATGGAGTGCTTACCCAGACCTCCTTCAGCTTCAGGAGACTGCACAGTCTTGTTGACAACAGCCAGAGCATCCCTGACAGCCATCTCCGCCTCTTTTTGTGCCTTCTCCTTGGCTTTGGCCTTCTCAGCCTTGCTCTCAAAGTCCTTCTCTTCGTAGGAGGTCTCCAGGAACGTCAGCTCTGCCAGGGCTTTGCTGAGAGCTGACTCAGTCTCCTTGACTACTGCTGCAGCTTCCATCTCTTCCCGGACGCCCGTCTCGGCTGACCGCATTGCCAGTGAGGCATCTTCCTCTGCTCTGTCAGCTGCTGCTTCACTGGCTGACGCTCTATCACCCAGTGCAGACACCTGCCAGCAATTCAAACGGAATCAGCAAACTTGTGGTTGATAGTGCTGCAATTTGAAGATATGCCTGCTGTTTGTGCCTATGAATGCGTTGGTCGTGTGCTCTGTCAGATGCTGCTTCACTGGCCAGTGCTTTGTCACCCAGTGCAAAGACCTGCAATAATGCCAAGTACGGTTGGCCAAGCAGGCCTAGTTGATAGTACTGCAGCTTGTCAGAGTGTCTCGCATTTCTCCCCATGGGCACTTTTTGAACACAGGCATTTGTATTGGGGGACAGGGCATGTGTCAGTGGATTAGCAGCCAGCAGACCAGAAGACAATTTGTCAGTGTTCTGCTCTGTTGGCTGCTGTTCCACTGGCACATGCCTTGTCGCCCAATGCAGACGCCTCTATTTGACACACACGACTCTACTCAGATCTCAGAACTTGAGCTTTGATCCAGGCCTTTTATGCCGCTGGCCGCATTGCAGACACTTCTCGGCTCCATTGTCACTCTGGCTTGTGGACATCAGCTAAACGCAGATGTGAATGTGGCATGCAACGAAAAGTGATGCGTTTCACACTGTCTGTCTGTACTGCAGCGGTACAGAATAACACGCATTTCATCTGCTGTAGTCCAAGTGGTGTATTGTATGGTGTATTGTACATGCTGCAGCAAAGGTGCTTGAAATGCTGCAATGATGCTTTTGCGTGTCTCTCTTAGTATGGTGTGATTGAATATCACATGATGCTGCAGGACAAGTGTGAAAAGGATTGGTTGCTTGTTATGGGAGGCACTCTGTGCAGCCCACATGCAGCAGCGGGCATGACCTAAAGTTGTGCCTGTTCCTGTGACATACCTTTGTTTCAGTCTCATCAATAGTTTTTGAGACAGAGTCTAGCTGCTGCAGTTTGTCTTTCAGCTCAGCATCAAGACTCTGCTCTGCGTTTGGGGTTCCATGCTCGCTGGTTCCCAGATCCACGGTCTGGTCAGCTCGGAATGCCTGTTCCTGCCCAGCTGAAGGCTCACTAGAGACATGCCTCAGTTGCTCAACGTCTGCATCAAGCTTCTGCTTAACGATCTTTGCGGCGTCCACATCTCGCTCTGCCTCCGCGACCTTCTGCCGAGCTTTTTCTGCCTTCTCTCTAGCATCAATTGCCAGCTCAGCAAGATTTTGAGCCTGCAGGTACACATAGCACTGAGCTTAAACAGCCATTTGTTGCAGTGAGCACCTTGGCAGTGCATATGCGCTTGATTGATGCATTGCAATCTGGGGTGCTGCCTGAACAGATGGCAATCTCACGGACCTCAGTTTCCAGGGCTTCTCTGATGTTAGTTGACTGATCCACCCGCTGCTTTGCACGCTCAAGTGCTTCTTTCAAAGGATGGAGCTCCTCAGGCGAGTCCAGCTCCTTGAGATCAAGGCTCAACTGCGAAACCAATGTGCCATGTCACAATGCAAAGTTTGTGGGTGGTTATGGCACGTATGAGATGCACCATAGGGCAAGAGCATACCTCAGCTATGGGACTTGCACCATTGTTGCCTGAAGTTGCCCCTTCACTGGTTGCTGCCTCAAGCCTGCTTCCTCTGCAGAAAGTAGACTCTGTGAGATGGGTCTCGACGATATGCAAGGCTGCCAACTTAAACTGCAGATGGAAGGCTACCTAAGTATACTGGTGCGGCGAGGTTGCACGAGCAGATGACATTTTGACCTTTGTGGGAGGCATTTGTAGTAAGCAAAACATGCGTTGCTGCCGCTCCGTCGGGCTGTGCGGGCTGGCGATGCACGCACAGGCAATTGACCAGCTTTGGTGCTGATGACCACCTGCGGCCGGATTGTCAGAGCAGGCATCGTAGCTTCTGCCGCACAGAAGACTCACACGATTTGGAGGCAACACATCCTGACTTGCCGCAAGGTGCAATGTGCACAGCGAGCGCAGGCAATGAGCACCTCAGACAATTTGGTCACGGAGGTACCGCACATGTTTGCATTTTGCGTTTTGCAGAAGTTTACATGTTCCTGAATTCATTTGAATGCACACAAATTCATGCTCACAAATATTGTTTGTCTCTACCGCTGTTGATCTGGTGGGTACAAGTGGACAGCTGCCTGCATCAACGTCCTGGACCAGCATCTGCAAAGCGCACTCATGATGTACCAGCATCTGCAAAGCGCCCTGATCAGTCAAACAGCAGAGAACTTGACAGCAATTGCAATCAGAGTCTCTGTGCCATCAGGTGTTGCTCAATGCCGGCAGCTCGCATCACAAAGAATGCAGATACATCTTTTCATGACACGTCCCATTTGCTACCTTCAATACTCATTATGGATGCCCTCCCACATAGACGCATCATCTTGAGATGCCCTACACCAGTACCTTCTGATGCGCTTCATGCATGCATGCATGCATGCTTACCTTCAAAGGAATTTTGCACAGTTGCTTTTTTCTTAGTTATGAATCCGAAGACAACTTCTCAAACTTGCATTAGCGAGCAAGCTTGATGAAGTGAATGGATCAGTGTAAGTGGACATCAAGTGACAAACTATGGGGCTCAACTTGTAGGCATGAAATGCATTGTCATGCATCTCGCAGTAAGTCCTCCCAAGCTGCTATGCTGAGTGCTGAAAGCTGCTTTACAATCAAAGCGTCTGAGCCTGAGCCCAAGTCCAGCCGTGGAAAACGCTGCCGGTCATGAGTCCAAGGCACAGTAGCTTTTGTAGACACGTATGCTAGAAAACTGTCAGTTTAAGCGCATCTTCAGGCAGTATGAGCACGATGACCCTATTGTTGAATGATGCTGAGCATCGAGAAACTGATCCACTCGAGCAGCTTGAGCAATGCACTTTTAGTGCATTGCAGCTGGTGCCGTTAGGTCATTGCTCCCCTCGCGGAAAATCGCGAGGGGTGGTATTTAGTGCCCCAAGCTGAGTTGCCACTGTGGCTTCACGTGCTGATCGCTAAACTCCTCGTCAGCGCAATCAAGCTGGGATCACCAGCAAACGCCCACCACTTTACTTTGTGCCTGTTTGACTTGAAGCATTGTCGAGAACACGTCTAGACCCACTGGTGGCACACGCTGTGTCTTCTGTAGCCCTTGCACCGTGTCACTCACTTCTATCAGTAGCCGCAAGTGCCTTGAGTGAATTTTGGGTGCTGTTGAGCCCAGCGAGATTTCGAGCAAGCAAGTGCAGGGTGCGTTGACTCTTGCTAATTGAATCCAGCGGGGTTATGCTGGTCAAGCTTGTGTCGAGCGTTGCATGGGGACTTCTAAGCTTGGTGTCTTTTTTGCTGTACCATTTATGTGTGCGTATCGTGGCGACTGTTCGCAAACTGATGATGCGATATGACAAAAGGACGTGCTACTGTTGAAGCTTGGTGTGCCTCAACCAGAATCCGGCCCTTCTTGGCAGTCATCAAACCCTTCATCAACCCACAAACCTGTTGTGTATAGGCAAAGGCAGTAAGCTGGAAGAGTGTTGTACTACACCTCCCCATGGCCACTCTGCATGCTGCAGCAACAGAAACTCTGACCAGCCTTGCTGACAGAAGGTATGTATTGCTCATCGCTTGCACCATACTGCCCAGGTTTTTGCACACGCTTGCATTGCCCTTGACAAGCATGTCTTCATCAAGCTCTCACTTGCAAACCATCATGATCAAGTTGTACATGTTGTTTGCAGCTTGGCCACTGCCACAGCAAGCCTTGCTTGCTGCGATGGCTTGCTGAAGCTGGCGTCAGGTCAACACAGCCAGCTGAGGCAGCACTGCCTTGCTGTACCTCATGTCCAGCAGTCATTCAATTGGTAAGCTCTTTGACATCATGTGCAGATAGCAAAGTTTCTTTCCTGATGCAGATCAAAGCATCTTCCTGATGGTCGTGGTCTCCACTAAAGTTGCATGCAAGAATGCTGCTCATCCTGACATCCCCACCTGCACTGAATTACACAGAGTTTTTAGGTGCATACAGCCAGCAGAGCATATGGCACAGAGTTGTTAGGTTTGTATGGCCTGCAGAGCATACGGGCCAAACAAGCAACACCAAGTTTTGTCTGTACCACATAGCATCTGGGAATTCGTACAGCGCAAAAACTGGAGCTCCAAGTCACCTCTGTTTGCTGTAGGGACTGTGGCCTGGCGTGTGCATTGATGGTGTTGAAGTCTCTTGGGGTTTCTTACTTGAACATGGCCTCCTTGCGCAGCTTGTGTAGCACCACCAGGTGAGTGTCATTTGGCAAATCTTACCCATGGTCACAGAAAAAACACAGGACCAAATCCTTGCAGAAGCTCTTTGGTATCTGAGCTTGCTAAGCAAAGCCTATGAACAAGACATACAAAACCCTGTAGTGTTTGATGCTGGGGATGCCTCAGTTGGAGGTGTTGAAACTTGATCATGACCCATTGCTGCCTGTTGCAATTGGTACACTGGTCTGTCATGCTATCGTACTGGTAAGATGGTGGACCATACCATCTCTTTGCACGCGCTCATTGGTCAGGCAAGTCATCAGGCTTGACCATGGCATTGTACATGAAGCACCAGGCATGCAGATAATTCTGCACATCACTACGCACATGCACTAGTGTAGAACATATCATTGCATAGCATGCATATGCCGATTTTGAATTAACTGAAATGCAACATGCTGGCAAAGCCTAGTGTTGTATTCAATTGTGCTGGGGAAATGTCCCTGTGCAGCAAGCTTGCAATGCTGCTGCTTCAACACTGGATGATGTGTTGCTTTGTGCAACTGCAGTGTATGGACAGTTGATCTAGCCCATTTGATGCGGCATTTTGGTCTGGATGTCACATTAGCTACCACTATGGTCGGTGCCAATCCTGGCTATTTTCATGAGGGCTTTTACATGGAGAACATGGAAGAGGATCAGTGTCGCGTCACTCAGCTTTTCGAGGTCAGTATTGAACTTTGAAGCATGCATGTGTTGCTGAAATACAAACAAACAGCCCCTTCTGAACAGAACTCCAGTCTTGACGACTGCCTAGCTGCACAATGCATGCAGCTGCTGCTCTAAGTGTCCATACATGCGTCTTTGCACAGCCTTTTTCAAGCATTACCACCTTGTGTGGGCATGATGCATTCCCATTATCACACCTCACTCCTCAGCTGTGCATTGCATAAGATCAGCTAGTGTGGCAGCTCAATTGCAGGCTTTCCCCCTGGCTCGTAGCAACAAAGAGATGCAGGCAAGAGCATTGAGGGACTTCACTACTGTCATGCTGTGACCTCTTTTACTCATACACTGTGTTGCTGTCACAGGAAGCCGAACGAGCAGGAATCACCATAGATCAGCGGTCAGTTCCATTGAAGGAGCTACAGGCGTGCATGCTTGCGGGATCTCATCTCATCATTGCTTTAGTAGACAAGCGGCGCCTTTGTAATGGGCTCATATGGAGCAGGCCTGCCTCCCTGCAGATTGGCGGGGTCAACCGTATGCCCATCATATGCGGATATGGTGACGCCTATACAGGTGCCGCACTGACGCCTCCTGCTGTAGCCATGCAGTCGAAGGCTGAATCATTGTATGTTGCAATGCCCAGTTGTTGCAGTTGCTGGCTTTAACCTGCACAGACAGTGTGGTAGCGCCTTTGCATGTCATGCTGTGTACCAGACCTTCCCAATTTGCAAAAAGATCGAAGAAAAGCTCGCTTCTGGTGGGTCGAGCTTTGCAGCAGCTGTCCAAAGTGGACCACTTGGCGTCTGCCTTAGCCCATGACTGACAATGAACCTTTGTGGTTATTCTGCTTGTCTGACAGGGATGAATGCCTTTCTGTGCAGACTATGTGGATATAGTCTGAACAGATGCAGTTTGCATATCTGTAAGAATACATTGTGCTTTGCAGGACACTATGTTGTCATGTGTGGGTACAACGCAGACACAGATTCCTTCATTCTGCAAGATCCTGCAGCCGGCTGCTGCAACATCACCGTCACATCAGCCATTTTTGAGAATGCACGGAAAGCATATGGAACTGACGAGGACTTGCTCATTGTCCCCCTGGCTGAAAGGCAGGTTGCGTCTACAGACATACACAAAGTTCAGGTCTACGGCAAGACCACTCTTTGTGAGCGGTGTTGTTGTAAGACCTCCACATTGATCAGTGAGGTCTAGGCTCGAGTCTGTACTAACACATTAGCCTTGGGCGTCATATAAAGCCTGTTTATTTTGCTTGTGTTTGCCTCTGTTTTAAATATATCTGCCCCCTTCATGTCTTTTTTTAAAAGCAGGTTTAGCTTTAGATATTCTCTGCTGTTTCTCTGTCTTCTTTTGGTTTCATTTCCTGTCGTGTATGCTCAGTAGCAGTTGGCTAGGTACAGATCAGGAGAGACAACAAAACTGATTTGAGACAACACCTCTGAGAGATGGTATCTTGCTGTAGTAGATGAGAGTGAATACACTGCATGTGACATCAGTTGACGTGATACAGCTGGGTGTGCTTAACAGGCCCGAATTATGCATCCTCTTCAACATCTTTCACATTTGATTGTGCAACTACTATGTTTCATGGCGTTAGTAGCTGTATGACTGATTTTGATCTGGCATACTGCTGTGAGTGCTATGACACCGCTGCCTACTTTGCCATGTGTATCCTGTGCTGAGCTTTGTTCCAGCCTCCACTTGTGCCATCATGTGCAGAATGTCATGGTCAAGCAGTACTATGAGTTACAGCAGGGCAGCAAGCAGAGGCTTCCAAAGCGAAGGCTCACAGCCTGATGCGCCCTGTATACCAATGGCATGGCATGCTAAGCAGCCATCAGGCATGTATTGCATCAAAGACTGAACAAAATATGATGCTCAAACTGATTTTCTCATAGGATGCCTACTGCCTGGGCTTACAAGCATCTCCTCTGCATGGTGCCCGACTGCTGTGCAGTATGGCTACATGGCGTACTACGCATAAAGCCAACTTAGCGATTGACAGACATGCTGCTGAACGTCAACACATAATTTGATACACACCCCTGTGGATGAACACAGACCTCCATGTAGACCATGACACATATGCATGCAAAGAAAGCACAATGCATAACCAGATGTGCCTCATCGCAGTTGCTATTGCCCAAGACTATGCAAAGCAGAGTCGCCTCAGTGGAAAGCAGAGTGGCCTCAGTAGCTGCAGGATAAATAGCTGACTGCAAGAAGGATGTGGTTACAGCTGGAATCTCTGAGCAGGCCTCCTGGCAGCATGCTAACATGACAGACAATGCTAATGCAGCCGCGCAATGTCTGTTTAGATGCTCTTTATGTGATGTAAGCTGAGCTCTGTGTAAGCCATAAGACTTGCTGTGTACACTATGCAACTGCCTGAGCAGCTCCCTGATAAGATTGTCCTGAGCTGGACTACCGCAAACGCCTGGCCTCGCGCTCAGACTCCAGCAGAGTTAGGATGTCACCTGCATTGTCACGCTATGTATCAGCCACATTACAGTGAATTTGCTTTCCACAAGTTCTTTGTGTTGGCATTTGAACATGTCCAATCCCGTAAATACGGCCAATCCACAAACTGCTGCTGCAAGGTATTGGTCAGCATAGCAACAGCACC
>JAABUP010001179.1_pt1:0-27500 | contig 55210 bp, 79 predicted proteins | sample 5559201 | NCBI WGS metagenome assembly JAABUP01 (sample SAMN10711887, study PRJNA513373) | rock metagenome | isolation source: Antarctica rocks | place: Antarctica | reverse complement strand
GCTCTTGCAATGTTCATCTGTGTGCACATGAGGCAGTGTGGCCATGATGCTGCCCAGAGGCTATACTGAGTTTTCCAACACCTGGTACATGAAATAGCTCATACATTTTTGTACGTCCAGTCTGTTGCCAATATACTGGCCAGTCTTGCATCACTCCCTGATTTTGGCCAAGATTTGTCCGTGTGCCAATGTAGATACGTGCATTGCTGAAGAAGAGAGAAGCTAGCAAGTATGGAGCCAAGGTGTCAGCTAAGTCTCAGCGACGGACGCATGAACAGCAGCATCAGCTTCCAAAAGACGACCTTGCAGATGTCTTTAGATGAGTCTTTATGATCACGTTGCAAGCATCTAGTCTCACTGACAGAATAATGGCATGTCCAACTGGTCCATTGAATAGAGTCTATTGCATCATCTGGCTTGTTTATGATTATGCATCTTTATGTACAGCAGTATGCAGTGTGTAAGGTCTTGGTGACACAGCAACGTCACTATTCTTTCAGAGTGTATGTATGTTTTTTGGTGCAACCCTGAAGTCAGCAACTCCTGAGGACTAGTGTCTGGTTCGGGAACAGCTGACAATTGTGCTTGTCCCTGTTGCATCCTGTGCTGAACTGGCGCAGGGATCAATAGGGTATCTCCACGTGAAGGACTTTGCTCCAGGCGGGTCTCAAGGTTGCTCAGACAGCATCAAAACTATCTCAGATGGATAGGCCAATTTTTAAGGGCAAAGATGCAAGGCACTTGCTTTCGCAGGTTTTCAGTTGAACCCTGGTCACCAAACCGAATTTGGCAGATTCTACTTCGACACTTGGGCCCCATCCGCACGGCGATTTGACCTTGGGTCAGATATCGACCTTAGGTCAAACCAAGTCTGACCTTGGGTCAAATGTGTTCATTACGGATGCGGGTTTGACGGAGGTCTTTCGAAATCTGCAGACCACAGCTGAGCGGCACAGCGGAGCGCAAACGATACTTGCGACGAGCGACGCTTCAGCTTACTACCACAGCTCTCGATGGCCTTCCACTTCTGACGGAGCAGAATTGACCTCCGTTAGAAAGTGAAGTTGGTCGGGACCTACTTCACTTTCTAACGGAGGTCAAACGCTTCGGAATCAAAATGTGGCCGATCTGACCCAAGGTCAAATCGCCGTGCGGACGGGGCCTTGCTCGAGCCTGGCAATTGCGTCTGCCATTGCATTCTGCAGATACAAGTCTGGCGTGTTGAGAGCACCGCATTCATTTCAGATTCTGGTGTCGTGTATTGTTGACGGTGCGTTTGGACGACCTTACTGGCTGCATGGCATAGGCTGAGCTGTTAGGCCTTCATAGCTTAGCAGGGCCGACCATAAACAAGTCTGGGCTCCTGGCCGCTCGGAATCTCGCCAAAACAAAAACGAGGTGCTTTGGCGTGGCTGTGCGGGTGGCTTGCTCGCCATATACAGGTCCAATCGCACATAGAACAGGTCCAATTGCACATTGACACAGGTCCACTCGCCCATTGACACAGGTCCAATCGCCTATTCAAACAGCTGTACGGTTGAGCCTTCTTACACAGGTGATTGGACCTGCGTACGAAAGGTCAATCACCTGTGTAAGAACGGTCAACCGTACAGCTGTTTCAATAGCGGAGCACGGATTGGACGTTGTCTGCAGCTTTGTGCCAGGTGCTGTTGGTGCAAGGGGTACGCGGTCTTGCACAGCACTTCGAACGCAGCTCTGGCGCAAGTCGCTCAACCTTGCTTGTATGCAGGGTGATGTCCTAGCAGACCTCTCCCAGGCAGACCTGGGGGAGGCATACTTGCAGGCAGGCATCAGCTTCCAAGCGTCCAAGTGGTCCCTGGATGAGCTGCGGCATCAGGTAAGCTGTGACAGAAGTCCTTGTGCAGTAGATACCTCTGAAGAAATCAGAGTGTCAGTCGCGTGCACAAGCCGAGCACCTGAGTTCCTGACGCTGTGCACCTGAAAGTCTGTTTTGCTGCACAAGCCATAGTTGCATAATTGCTGACCCCACAGCCAGGCTGCAGGCTCAAATTGCGTATACATAGAAGTAGCATGTGCTGCTTCTTTATATGCAATAGCTGGCTCTTGAGAGACTTTCTGGTGCAGGTGAGGACTGCTGAAGAGCATGACAGTCAGCAAGAGCGGCTACTGATGGCTGCTCAACGGTGTGACCAGCTGGAGTAGCGGCTGCAAAACCAGGCTCAGCAGCTTCTGGAGCAGCAGCAGCGTGGTAAACAGGTGAGCTTCTCATCAAGCTCCACACAATGCGACTGCTGGCATTGTTTGATTGTGAATCTCTGCCATGCCAGGTGACCAGCAAAACAATGATGATTTGTGCTGGTGGTAGATTTGCCTTGCTAGTGGGTTTGACAAGAACTTGTTGCAAGCATGCTTTTCCGCCCCTCTGGTGCAAGGTGTACTCTCTTGTCAAAGATATGGCTTGCTGCATGGTGTGATGCTCTGTGAAGCTGACTGGCAGCCTTAGTCTGACAGATATTGCTTGTGATGCCAGGAGCGGTGGGATGAAGCAATAGAGTTGCTTGGACATGGCAACAGTGGGCATGTGTGGAAGCTGGACAGTGTTGCTCTGGGTCAAGTGGCCATGAAGTCAGGCTGGCAGCGAGACCTGGGTGTGGAGGTTCAGATGGCGGGCGCAGTGCGTCATGCCCACATACTGCCTGTCCTAGCAGTGCTGACAGAGCGCGGCCAGGGCTTTCAGCCTGACAAGGAAGGCCACCTGGCCATGCAGAGGGCTGGCCCCACCCTCAGATCAATCCTGAAGCAACGCAGGTCATTCAGTCAATATGCTGTCTGTATTGCTCCTGCTCACCCTGGTTATGTGTGACAATGCCGTCTGGCATGCAGAGACACGCTGTGCTGCTCTGTGCTGTGTTATTGCCTGATGTGCTATGACCTTCACTGAGTTGCTTTGAGGTGTCACACAGTGCAAATCATGTTCCTGCTGACAGTGCAACACGCCAAGCCCCACCAGTCTTCAAAACCTGACAAGCACCTTGCAAGCGTAGGCTGTCAACACAAGAGGTGGTGGTGTGGGGCCAGCAGCTTGCATCAGCAGTGAATTGGATCCATGCCAAGCAGCTGGTGCACCAGGACCTGCACTCCAACAATGTCCTGCAGAGCCTGCATGGTCCCGATCTGCTCATTGCAGACTTTGGCGATGCTGACTGGGTCTACAAGCCTGGCACCACTGATCGCACTGAGCTGCGACGCTCCAAGTAGGCTGCTTTCATGCTCTGATCAATCCTCAAAGATCCTTGATTGCTTAGCACAACATTTTCTATTGGGCTTGTTTCAGGCTTTGTTGCATGCAGTTTGCATCACTTGCCCATTTGTGAATGAGCATGTATGAGTACATTGCATTGTGCAAACCAGGTGTGCATATAGGTAACAAATAATAATAATTAAAACGCTTTCCAGCTCATGATGAGCTAGGTACGTGCAGGACAAGTCTTGTCTCTCCAGAGCAGCCTGTCTTGTGCATCCCCATAAGGCCTACTAATACGACAGTTTTGACAATCACGTAATGCAACATCATTGAAACTAGACCTAGGGCGGCCAGGTGGGCGAAGCCCCTTGACTTCACCAAACAAAAGCTTCTTAGGCAATCTATTGTTAGGCATCCTGAAAACATGACCTAGCCACCTGAGTCTTTTGCCTTGCAGCTGAGACTCCACAGATAGGGTGTTGCACCTATTCAGTATGACAACATTTGGCACATGATCGCGCAAGGATATGCCACAGATGCGTCGCAAGCAGTTCATCTGAAAAACAGCCAAAGGGCTAATGTGTTGTTTCACAACAGCCCATGTTTCTCCAGAGTACAGCAGAACTGACATGACAATGCATTGAAAGAATTGCATTTTAACAGACAGGATGTTCCTGTCTGTTAAAATGCATATAGGTGTCTGCAGCTATCATAAGACGTATTATGTTGTCACGTGGCATTCCGAAAGCTGTGGTTATCAAAACAGCCCTTGGCATGAGGCTGATGCAAGAAGGTGGATTGCAGGTGCGGCACAGGCATGGAAGCCCTTGAGATGGCTCAGCAGCTGCACAGTGAGCAGCTCTACCACCCCGGCTGTCCCCTGGACATGTATGCCTTGGGGCTGCTGCTGCTGGAGATGGCAGGCGGATGCAGGCCTGCAGGGCATGAGGAAGCATTGCAGCAGGCCCACAGCGCCGGCCTTCTGCAGGGCCCTGCCTTTACCCAGCAGTATGCCCGCAGCCTGTGTGTAAGGGCGCCTCATCAACCAGCCTACGTGGACATGGTAAATCCTCAGGCTTTTGCTAGCATTCTATGCAAAAGAGCTGACAGCTCTGTGTGCATGGCATGTCAGCATTTGCTGGTCAGAAACAGTGGCAGCAACATTGTGTCTGTTGTGTGGAAGCATGATGACTTAGTGTTTCACATGGATGCATGTCCTGCAGGTGTCCATGCCTGATGTACACGTTTCAGCTACTGTCGACAATGTCAGCATAGCCAGCATTATCAAGGGCTGTTTGGAAACTGACGTAGCCCTGCGCTACCCGGCTTCCCAGGTCAACAGATTTCTTAGTGTTCTCAAGATAGAGAATGACTGGTGACCCAATGGTGCACAGGGCGTCAGCAACTGAGGGATGTCAATGCAGCTGATATACAAGCAACATGGTGCTTGCCTGCTCTCCATGCCCGACATCGCTTCAAGTCAGCCTGGGCCTTCAGCTGAAATCTTGCAGAGAAATGCTTATTGCTGCTGAGTTGGTGTCCTGGACAATTGTGATAAGGTGTCACTGCTGATCAGGCTGACAACATCGCGTTGCAAGCCATGTACACCTTAGCTGCTTTACAGATGTCATGTGCGTGCTCACTTTTCAAGTTGTTGCTTGTACACTTTCTGCTATATGTAGAAGGCACATTTATGGTACTGAGTTGGGTGAACCTGAGGCAAGGCTGCTATATGATCCTCCAACTTTCTGCAGCAAAGGCCCAAATACACTTCCACACTGTTCATTGATATCCCAACAGGCAGTAGCAGCAATCAGGTCAGTCAACAGAGGTGTGACTCAAGTCCATGTCAGGGTTCCTGAATTGCAACAGTTTGAAATTTTGCATGGAATCACTTGTGTTCTGCTTCTTTGCTTGATAGCAGCTCATTAGGGACAGACGTAATTGAGCAGACCAGGTCACGAGCGGACTCATGGCATTGATTGGCTTGAGGGCAGCAACATGTTTGCATTGCAGCATGTCGGCCCTTTTTCAGGCAGGCACCTGCATTTGATGTGCTGTCTAGCATGCATGCGAGGCTGTGCAATGTTTTACTAGATGCTGCTGATTGAGAACGCATGCGCCGATTGGAAAAAGTACTAGTATTATAAGCAAAATGGCTGAAGAATGGTGTTGTCACAAGCGGATCAAACAATGACAGTACAAATTGTTGACATGCTAAAAACTGCTTGCAAGCAGACCTGCTCATGTTGAGTTCAAGCTGATCCTGAGCAAACGTCAGACAGCATAGAGCACCAGACCTGTCTCGGTCAGGAGAACGTGTCAGGGTGCAAGGACAGCTGCTCAATACCATTTACACTGTATGGCAGGGTTTGCTAAATGGATGCCCAAAATTGATGGCCTATTCTGTATTGTGACCTGTTGGGTTATTGTGAAACTTGTCAGTGTTGTGCATGCTCTCACAATACTGACAAATAAACTTTGTTCATTGTGAGCTTGACTTCACTTTTAAGAGCTGCATAAGCTTGTCTGATAGCAGAGGGTGCAAGTCTGAACGCACTCTGGTGCTGCAGATGCAGACATGGTGCCTACTGCAAAAAGCCATGACAACAAATGTCTGCACGTGACAAGTAAGACACGCTCTTGTTGGAAAAGGGATTACAGCTAGACAAGACTTGAGTCTGTGCAGATGATAGTATGTGGCATTTGTAGAAAAACCTTCTTCCTGGTGGGCAACATACAGCAAGAGCTCACAGAGAAGTGACGGAGCTGTGCGTATCAGAATCTGATTACTTGTGGCAATGTCAAGGCGCTGCAATTCTGGCCGTGGACACATGATAACATACTGTAAGTGATACCTTATGGTGCTGTAGTAGCTCAACACCAGTAAATCATGACATAGATTGAGCAATTCAGCTGGATTTCTTCAGTAATGACATTGAGTCAGTGTGCATGAGAGACACAGACAGAGTTGTCAAGTGTGCATCAAAATACTTTGCTAATTTCAACCGGTGGCATCTCGCCGGTCTGCTGCGAAGTCAAGACGATCAGGCGGGCTCGCACAGTGAGCTTGTCTGCTCTAAGCTGTGAGACATTGAATTGTGCATGCTGCACCGAATTAAGGTGGAGACTTTTGAAGCAGCAGAGGCTAATTTGGGATCAGACTCACGGTGAGCCTGTGTATGGCGCAAACTTGGTTTCGGAGCTTCGCTGGCAGTCTAGCATATTCACAAAAAGCCAATCCCTCACATGCCAGTGTCTTTCACATGTTTGTGAGTACTGCTGAAACAAGTACAATATGCCTGCTGCATGATGTGGCCCATTCACACGAGTTGCAACTCATTCATGCACTCATGATGTGTCTTGCCCCTGCTACTTGAAGCTCGAAGAGTGCAAAAGAAAGCCTTCGTCGCATGTCGGTGCTCGGCAGTTGCCGTGTTTGAAGTGCTGCAAGCACCTTAGTGCATAAGGCGATGCATCCGATGAGCCTTGGCAACGGGAGACGGTGTGCGCAATAAGTAGATCATACAGCCTGTGCAGTCTGGTAACTTCTTCTGGGACGTAGAACGTCAGCATGGCCGAGGGTAGGCACATAATGCATGCCTTCTTGTTGTTTGAGCTTTGCCTGCATTCCAGCATCCAACGCAGGCGATGGTCGAATCCTGGTGCTGTTGCTCGACACAAGCTGTGGCATGTGGGACCAGCTTCAAGATAAGGATAGCGGCAAGCAGCTACAGGATCCGCAAACCCTGGGCAGAGCTGATTTTTGCCAGCAGATACTGCTGTTTCTCAACACCTACCTGATCCTGCAAGAAGGCAACAAAGCAGCAGTTTTTGCAGTCGACGGCAGCGGCAGGTTGATGAATCTACAGTTCTTGCTACATTCTCTTTTGTGGGCCTATCAGCCTATAGACCTGTTGTTCACAGCATGCAAGTCTGCTGATGCAGTCACCTACTCCATCTCACACCATCTTTTGCAAGTAGTCAAGCTAAACCCAAGCAGCACTCTACCCATTCTGTGGCAGAGCAGGTACTGCAGCAGCTTCTGCAAAGCATGGCTGCTAACAATGACACTCCAGGTGCAGAAGCCCATCTGCATCTCAGCAGTGCATGACAAGTGTGTTGAATGCAGTGAATGAGCATGCCATCATGCCCCGAAGTGCTGTACACCCACACCAAGGCAGCGTGTCTCATATCATGTTATAAGGCTGAAACAGCTGAGCAATGCTGTCACAACTGTCACGACATGTCATGACAAAGTCATGCCTATTTCACCTGGCCTGTGACCACCAGGATGTGCTTGCTTTCATGCATTTGTCCATGTGCATGATCTATCATGTCAGCATGTTCCCTTGCCAAGGGTGCCAACCCAAGTAGTTGAAGCTGCATTTTGACGTATCATCTACTGTCAACAGGCCGTGTGTCAACTGCAATTTGCAAGGCACATGAGCCAGCAGGATGATCCCTTGTGCTGCCTGTGTCTCAGTTCAATGTGCTATCTGCAGATCATGATTCGCCTCCTTGCTGGTCAGCTGCCCTGTCAAGAGCACTGTGTCTCATCCACAAACAGCAGGGCACATCAGCGTCGCCAAGGACTGAAGGCTCCAAGCCACGTATTTTGTGCATAAATGGCTCACCAGATGTACCAGCTCAGTACATTGCCACCATGAATGCCATCTTTTCAGCACAGGTACTTAATACAAGAAGTGTGGTCAGCGCACAGAAACTGGTGTACAGCATAGTCAGATTTGCACGGTCTCTTCATGCTGCAGCAGTGGCTTTGCGTTGGAAAATTACCAGCTATTGCTCTGGTCAGGGTTTTCTGGGTGCTTTGCTGAGGGGTATGCACTCACCTGATCCTGTTACCAGTCATGAGACCAAGGGAAGTTAAAACGCTTGTCTTGCCACTGGTTCTCCTTGCACCTGTGCGCTTCATTGCACAGTGGAGTTCATGCCACAGCCCTTCATGCCTGTACTCCCTGCCAAGTGCTTGCTCACGCTGTGTGACCATTTGTGCTGCTTGAAGTCGTATTTATAGGATGTTTGGGGATGCACAGAACAGGCTGCTGTGGACACACAAGACTTGCCCTGCATGTACCTAGCTCTGAGCCAGAAAGCGTTATAGTAACTATGATTGGTATTATGATTATCATCACTGTTATTCTTGTTCTCATTCTTATCCTTGTTCTTATTATTACTATTACCAATATCATTATCGTTATCATTAACACTATCTTTGATATTATTACTTACTATTACTATTTTGCATGTGCAGAGGCATGGGGTGGTGATTGAGACCTGTATGGTTGGAACAAGCGATTCAGCCTTTTTACAACAGGCAGCACACATCACAGAAGGGTTGTACCTGCGGCCCAGACGGACCAGTGCCCTCCTACAGTATCTGCTGGTGAGCATCTCTCACTTTGTGTTCATTCATTGCCTTCCAGTCTGTGGTGTGGATGCGTTTGTGGGTCATCAGACATCCTGGCTTCAAATACATGTAGTCTGGGTTTGTGACGTCAGTGCTTTCAGTGGATCAGAATCTGTAGGAGGCTGAAGTACATTCTCAACATATCTCTTGCACGCAGTTGCGGGTACGCAGTCAAGCTGCCAAACGCTGAACAGCATGGCTGAAAGCACCTCAACATTGCTGTTCATGTATCTGCAATGAAATGATCAGCACAATGTAGGATCTAGGAATGACCGCACAAATACACTATGGACAAGATAGGTAGCTGCAGCTACGTAAGCTTAATCAGCTGCAGAATCAGTACAAAGCATGCATCAGTCAGCAGAGACTGTCCATATCATGATGTGTTGAGTGACAGTGCCTCAGGAGGCGCTCATGTGATGGCATTTGATGGACAAGATCAGGTCCTAGTGCATGCTGTGCAGTTTTTGGTCTACGCTCAGTATATCTTCAGCTGTGTCGATGTGCAGTTTCTTGCTTGCTACATGCTGAGCTTATCTTCAGCTGGCTGAGGAAGATCAACATCACACACCATTGATGTTCAGAGCCTCTTGCTGCTGCTGCAGACCGTCTTCAGTGCTGACACCTACACCAGAAGCTTCATGCAGATGCCCAAGCTGACAGGTACATTCCATTCCCCCTCGGGACCTTCCCCACATTCCACATGCTATGAATTTTGCCGTCTCATGACACGACATTCTTTGTACCCCTGTTCCATTGCCTTTGGGGTGTGAATTCTACAACAACAGCTGCTCAGCAATTGAGGCTGCACCTGTTATGGAGCACATGCCACACAGAAGGCAAATAATGCATTGCCATCTATGTTTTGTAACACAGCCCATCATACGTGCTGTGTTATACGCAGGTGTTGACTTCAGGGCATCTTGCTTTTGTCATAAGGTGAGCCTTCACTTGGTTCAACACCATTTGTGCTTTTACTCCATTGATACTGAGCGGCATAATGATTAGTGAGTAACTGCAATGTGAGACAGTCACTCCTCTGTCTGCAACTGTTGTACAACTCAAAAACAATGTTCTATGCAAGACCTCCTGGCACACCATGCAAAGTTTTGCATGCATACACAGCCAAACTTGGGTTCTGCTTTATGGGCTGCTTCTGATCTTGCATATATGCGAAGGTGACTGACATTGCTTTGCCTACACTGCAGAAAACAATTGACATGGGGTATGTGTGCTCAGTGTGCTTATCCATATTCTGCCAGGTGAGAGTTGGCAGTGTCTTGCATGCTTGCTTCATGCACTGGCTGCATCTGCAGATGCACCAGCAAGTGCACACATTACAATGATAGGATCTCCTTGCTCAATCTGCTAACATGTACAGGGCAAAACATCAGGAACGCATGTTTTCAAGTTTTGTCATGCATGATGTCTGAAATCAGCTTTTGCTGTGTTTGTGCAGAAACTGTCAGAGTGTTCGACATGTGGGACTGCTTTTAACGCTCCTTTCCAAGCTCAGCCAACTGGCCGCATTGTGTCATGAAGAAATTTGCCAGCAAGAGCAAACCTGCGTCTGATGGATTCAATGACTCACTTTCGTTGTGTTGCTCTCAGCCGTTTGTACATGCGTTCCCGTGTGTTACAAGAAGGTCTTGTTTACTGGCAAACACAAAATTACGATGCATATCATGATTGCTTGAGCCTGATGCGCACAAGAACTGTGCCATTGTAGGTGTGATAGTCAACATTTTTTCTTATCATGGATTACAAACAACGCACTGTTCAGTTCAGTCTGTTGCTTTGTAGGGTGCATGGCTGAGAACATACATGATGACACGATCATTCCTTTGTCCTTTTCGTTGTTGTGTGGAACAGTACTGTACAAACAAGTTTGGTTATAGTTTATGGGGCACAACAGGAAGCCATTGGCATGGTATCAGTACTGCGTTCATGACTTGCAAATGCTTTTTGTAGTGTCCAGAAACACTATCTAGAGTGATTCATGCCCTTTCTTACTTTGTAGAGTTCAGTAGGCAGAATTGACAAAATAGTAGCTGCAATGTGCAGACCACAGAACTGTTGATATTTCTTGCAGATCTGTAAAGCAACAGCATTTACAAGTACAGAACGTAGACACGTACAGAGCCTGCAAAGTTAATTACATGTCATAAGCAGACGTATGTCAGCCATCTTGTATTCCCTCCTTACTACTATCCCAGCGCTGCATCAGCTGCCATCATTCCCGCAATACATTTAAATATTGCTGTGAGTACGGGCTGACATACTTAGAGACACTTTTCCCGCCAAGAGCTGCACTGCTGATACTGCTTGTATTGCTGCTGGGAGCGTTCTTGTACTTATACGCTGATGACCTGGCAGATGGCACTGGCTGTCTCACCCCCTTGCTGACCATGCTGGAGGATTTGCCAGCTGCAGGTTTGGTGTACGTGTGTGCCTGCATGTAACCCCCACCACCCATGGGCACTCTGTGGTTCAACAGCTTGCTTGCTGCATGATTCAGGGCTGTGTTGCCAATCACTAGGGAAGGCAGAACGCTGACTGCTGCTGCGTGTAACCTCTCCTCAGTCTCTGATGAAACAGAAGAGATGCCTGCAAGCAAGCAAGCATGAAAAGTAGGTTGGGGCTTCACCCAGACCAGAACAACAGCTGAGACTATTTGTTCACAGCATTAGTCATGTTATTGCCATGGGCACCAGCTCCTGTCGAAGTGCTCTTCTTCCATCCCAAGCATACCAAATGCATGATCTGGACCACTGAAGTCGCACGACCTTACAAAACAAGTTCAGAGGCCTAGTGGGCAGCTAGCTGTTGAGCCTGCTTTGTCCCAAACATTGTAGTTTGGAGACATGCAACAAGCCACACCAGAAAGTAGGACTCAGTATACGGTCATGCTGACCTGGCAAATGATGCGTATGGCTGGCTCCTGACTCACTACCGCCTCCATCCTTGTCCTGATGCCCCCTGTTGCTGCCGACAATGCTGGGCAAGCTGTCCCTGGTGTCCCTCTGATTAGCCACCCTACGCCGCGCTGACACCAGGCCCCCCACACTACTCCCCTGCCGGTTCCTGGGGGGCGGGGTCAGCAGGCTGTGAACATCTGGCTGTGATGCTGCCGCCAACCGCTTCTCGTCTTCCCTGCAAACATGCGTGCATCACTTATAAACACAAAAATTTGATTGATCTGCAACATAGGCAGGCGCCCAATGATTCCCAAGTGTTTCCAACCTGGTGATTCAGTGCTGGAATGGCTGAGCAGCAGCAGCGTTGTGACTCATGCAACACATATTGGATTGCAATGCACAACTGCAATGACTGTGGTGTGCACAACTGGTAGGCGTATATGATCCAGAATGCAGATAAGTTTGTCAGCATGTGCTGCATCAGTGCCAAACAGATAGGAGTTCTGAATTCAGCAGGTGCTGAAAGTTTCAGGTGGGGTAGTAGTGGGGAGCCAGCCTGGGATGATGACATGCGATTTCTCACCTGATCTCCCTGAAGAAGGCATGCCGCAAGGCTTGTTTGGCTGAGATGCGGTCCTCAGGGTTGTACATCAGCAGCTTCTGCAGCAGGTCCTGTCCCTCTGGACTCAGATGGGGAATCAACTTGGTGATGCCTGTCCCCTCCTGCACACCAAAATCAACGATCACACACATAAGTAAATCCCGGACTTGGCCAATAGGCATCAGGTGCATGCAACGCAAGTCCCCTCCTGCACACAGAATAGCACAACAAAATGTAGTCCAGATCCATGTAGCTCGTGTCTGCAGGGGTATAGTCAGGCTACACAGCACAATTGTGTGCTACAGCAGTTCCTGACAATCCTTGAGAGCACTTCCTGACAAGCTTCTGCAGCAGCTGCTGCTATTTGTCATTTGGCGCAGAAGCATCACGCTTCAAGCTTCGTGCAAGTGGAGCATGTGCTGGGTCCTGCTTGCTGCAGGCATTCATGCAGTCGCCCATGTGATGTGGCACTTTGCTCACAGCAAAACAATTGTTCATGAAGGAGTATGAGCTCACCTCCAAAGAACAAGTGTGTTTGGGAAGAAGGGCAGTCAGAAGCAGGCATCAACATCTGTGTGTTTTTTGCGTGAATTCTCGTTTGGCAGTACTGACACTCTGCTGACAATGCAAGAAGTTGCCACGATAGAGCTGATGGAGCAGCATGTTTTTTAGGGTATGAATCTAACCCAAAGCATGTGGCTGAGGTTTTTGGATAGCTACGTGGAACCTTGAATGGCTTGAAACACAGGTTTTGCCTACAGCTGGGTGTTTGATTGCATTGATGTTTGCAAGTGCTGCCTGTTGCTGGCATGAAGTATGCCTTGTTCACTTAAGGCAGCTCTGGCTGTGCATACATGACATACTGCCCGGCAGCACTGCCACTGCTGATGCCGTCACTGCTGCTCTTGCTGATGCCGTCACTGCTGCTCTTGCTGATAAGCTGCTACCGCGGCGGCCACTGACGGTGCTGCTGCTGATGCTGTTGATGCTGCTCTTGCTAAGAAGCTGCTGACGCTGCTGGTGCTGAAACTGCCACAGCTGCTGATGCTGACGCTGTTGATGCTGTCTCTGCTGTTCTTGTCGAGAAGCTGCTGCCACTGCTGCTGCTGCTGCTGCTCCTGCTGCATTATGCATCTTTGAGTTCCAAACTATGTCTCTCAAGAAGATGGTGCCAACATCAACTTCTGCCAGGACTCGCCATGTGCATATATATAATGCAATAACCTACATTGACAAATGATGACAGAGGGGTTGCGACAATGACTCTGGCCACTTGGTCATCATCATCAACGTAGATTATGCCGACGTACACATGCACATGGCAAGTCCCGGCAGAAGCTGACCTTGGCTACATCTCCTTGAGAGGCATATTTTGACCTTAGGCCCAGTGGCCAGTTGAAATGCGAATTTGGCCAGTTGAAATGTGAATTCCAACTAAGCAAACTCCACTTTCTCACAAGACATGTCAAAACGATCATGATTCCGTTGCAGTTGCTGCTGCTGCCAGTGCTGATGCTGAGAAGCTGCTGCTGCTGCCAGTGCTAAAACTGCCGCTTCTGCTGCTGCTGTTATTGATGCTAAGAAGTTGCTGCCAGCGCTGGTACACTTCCTGCCCTAAGCTGATCCTGACTGTTTGTCAGTGAGCTTCGCCAGCTTGACACAGCACCAGTAGCACATGTATGTAATTGGTACATTATGGCACCAGCTCATCATGAGCTGGAAAGCATTTAATTATTATTGTTATTATTATGGCACCAGTCACAGCTGCACCACGTGTGTCTTGATCAGTCTCACGACAGCTGATTGCAACAGCCTGAAATTGCGTAAGGTATGGTAAGGAATGGGAAGCAGGGCGGTACCTTAGGAGGGAAGTCAAACTCGACATGAGTGGACCTGCGCTTCATGGTAGCCAGGATCTCGGGGGAGGGGGTTCCAGTGATGGCATGGATCTTCTCTATCTGGTCCATCTCATTTGTGCCAGGAAACAGCGGGAACAAGCTCACCACCTGCACAGCAGGACTGGACTGTTGACACAGAACGTGGCTATGGTACAGCAGGTCATCATCTTCTGTGAGTGTGTATGGAGTATGCCTTCAGCTGTCTGCCTCTGTTTGCATGCACCCATCCGTCTGTCAGTCCATCTGTCTGTCTGCATTCCTGTTGATGGATGAACAGAGAAACTGGCTCAAAGACAGAAAGACTCAAATTGCAGACAGAAGTCAAACAGGGAGACAGGCAAACAAGACAAGAGTCTCTCTGGTTGACTTTTGTCTGCCGTTTGTGTCTGCCTGTCTGTGAGTCAGGTTGTGCGTTCATTCATGTGTTGTCTGAGCAGAAAGCAGTGTCTGCATTTCTGTCTTCCAAATGTAATGCTGTGCAGAAATCTCCTGCAACCCTCTTAGTTGCAATTAAGCAGGTGTACTGATGCAAAAGCTTTGATGTGATGTATGCTGACTAGTATGCTCTGCAAACAGCACAGTATGGTGACACGCCTTCCAATTTTACCACTGGTAGGCATACATGTAACAGCAACCAAGTAAATGCCATTGTCATAGCGCTTTCCATGCTTTGCACGCTTCGGTCAACAGCAGGCTATGACAAGAACATGCTTCATGAGTCACACCTCAAAGAACACGCATCCTACACCCCACATGTCCATTTTGTGAGTGTAGTAGCCATCAGTGAGCAAGCATTCTGGAGCCCTGTACCATCTGGTGGAGATGTACTCTGTGTAGGGCTGCTTGGAGTAGATCCCTCGGCAGCTGCCAAAGTCTGCTAACTTGAGGCACTCATCTATGATCAGGATGTTCTCAGGCTTGATGTCTCTGCAGACCATGACCATGTGATGCTCGTGCAGGACACATTGTCAAAAGGCGTGCAAGACATGCTGTTAGCATTGAGGACCTTGCCATTGTGCTGCTATGAAAAATGAGCTCATAGGCACCACAATAGACTGTTACAATTGACAAAGCATGGCATGCCATGTTCTGCCTGACACCAATCACATAAATTTGCAGCAGCTCATGCAATAATGTATTGTGGGTCAGATACATCACAGCCACTAAAAGCATGGAGCAAACACAACTTTGAGTCATCAAATTTGGAGAAGCTGCAGTCCCCCAGCCTTCCGAGTGGTTCTCATGGTCATTGGGTTGAAGAATGCGGTATGCAAGTTACCTGTGAAAGATACCAGCCTTGTGCATATGATCCATTGCCTTGATGAGCTGATACATGTACCGCCTGATCCGTTCCTCTGCCACATAATGACTGCGGCCGCGTATGAGCTCATAGATGTTCATGTCCATGAGCTCAAACACCAATGCCAGCCGCCCTGTGGGCTGGTCACTGCAAGCAGCACACTGTTCAGGCCCTGTTTGGTTGGCATGTAATTGGGCTGCAAAAGGTCGGCATTAATGTTGCAGTACGCTGTGGTGTGTTACTTACTACAGAACCTCTAAAAGCTTGATGATGTTGGGGTGGGGTGAGAGCCTGCGAAGCGCCTGAATCTCACGCAGGTTGTTGACCTGCGCAGATGCGCTGAACAGCGTCAACAAGGACTGAACAGAGTGTAGCTGTCACGTGTGGTTGCAGCACCTACCTGCTCCAGGCTGTCGAAGTGATTTTTCATGCATTTTATTGCTACATATTTGCTGTTCTTGATGCACTGTGCCTTGAGCACCTCAGAAAAGGTACCCTCACCCTTCTTAGCAACCAGTCGATACTCTGCGTGAACAAAAGCAGCGTTGTTTAGCGTCGCAAGTTTTGCAGTTTTCAGACGGAGGGAAGTTGCAAGCCTTTGAAGCTTACTGTGCATGCCCAACGGACTCCCGTCAGCTTGTCAGTTTGGTTGCTTGCTCACGTGCCTGAGACTCCATTCGCATGCCTGCTTTGCTAATGTTCAAGGGTATTTGACGGACAGCTACGCTGCAGTGAACGTGTCATGCGATGTAGAGTCGACATAGAAGTCAATCTGACGTCCGACGCGCGTCGCAAGGTGCACATCTCCGCAACTCATTGCATCGTTACAGGCAACACAAGTGACAGGCGATGCCACTGGCATTATGCATCCATCAAAGTGCTTTCGGGAATTTTACCACAGCCGTTTTGAGCAGATTCCAGCCGGTTTGACCGAGCGGAATTCCAGCACAGAAACACCTAATTACAGACCAAAAAGACCGAGATCTTTCGATTGCATGACCATTGTGTTTCTGTGCTTCCTTGCAATGGCGTACCCGTTGCAAATAGATGCTGACAGCATAACTGAAAGTCCCATCCAGTTTTTTGAGCGCTTCGTTGGACTGCAGCTTCTATATGTCTCGGGTCTGCCTTACGGCCCAGGGGAAGATCAGCCACTGGTTATGTTTGAAATAGATGGCACTATGCCAAGTCTTAGAGAGATGTTCTTGTCCACTCCATTCTGCTGTACAGAGACTCAGCAGCAGGTCAACTTGTCTCTATGTCTTCCCAGCATATGTCAGCTGTATGTGCTTGTTTTGGGAAACCCTCATGGCGCCAGACTAGCTCAAGGCGTCTTTGATTTGAGTCAGTTGACATACCTTGGTCTTTGCATTCTTGATGGAACTTTGCCTTGGATAGTGCTCGTTGTCCCAAGGGCAAGCTCCGTTTCCACGTTGAGGCTTGTTGGTTACACAAAGCCAGAAGTGTCCTTAGAAATTGAGAAGGAGAGAGACTTTGCCTTTGAGTGCCGGGGGGTGCCAAATGTCAGCATGCCAAGGCCACATAGGCAGATGTCTAGACTGAAGCTCATATGACTTTTCAGCATGAACATAAAAGCTTTCTTGCCTTTCCTTCCTTCAGACAATGAGTTAGTGCTGTGATGAAGATGCTCATTTGTCAAGTTTTCATGATGCCTTATCTTTTCATCCAACACATCTTCTCATGATGTCGACATGATGACGTCATGTTCGTGAACGTCATTATTAAACGTGGCACATATGCTGTGAGAGCAGGCCTCTGTATAGCAGGTACGTCCGTGTCTCCTGCTAATAGTACATTCATTTGTACAGAAAGGGATCTTGAATTGCAAGCAACCAGCATGCGACCACTTTGGGTTCAAAGCATACAATGGCAACAGCCGTCAATGACTGGCCCAGATTGGCCAAACAAATCGACAGGGGCACTTCGGTAGTTGACATGTAGATCAGTAGGCGGCAGCTATTGCATAGCATCAACATGACCTCGAGGAGCTCCCATGTTAAACATCGTGCGGCGTCCTTTGGCCTCAAGCTGCACTGCAACCATTGACGTTGTGCTGCAATTATTGTATAACACTAGATTGACTACAGTGAAGAAACTGCTCTCATGATGCCAAGTCTGCAGGCTGCAACAGCCTCACATCAAAGAGATTGATGGGCTATGCAAGATGGCTTGAAAAGACAAAGTGCACTGTCAAGACGTGCTCAAAGCATGCAATCTGTTTTTGACAAGCAGCTTCAATGCAAATGCAGCTTGAGCTTGCTGGACACACAAAACAACTACAAGCAGGCTGTTCCTATGCAGCATGAGGTGATTGGACCAGGAAGAAATTTGGCTGTACCTGCTCAACTTGACAATGGCCTACACATGGATGTGCCTGCTACTGTGTACGAAGTGCAGAGAGCACATTGTTTATCATTGCTGCCAGGTCTGCCTTGCCATGCACCATCAAACCCATGCTACTGGCTATTGCCTTCACCTGCACCAAAAACATTTCTTATTACTGCTTAGCATCATGACGTCCCACATGACCGGATACCATCACAAGCACACCATGGTCCATCCTTGCTTGAGCACAGGTCCCACATCTCAGCATTCACCGTGAGTGAGCACAAGGAATGTGTGAAAAAAATACTCCAAATGGAGTGGCGCGCTGAGATCTCAGTCATGTGCCCACTGATCAATTACACTGAACAACATAAGTGCTGACTTTGTGCACTACACACAACTTAATGTGATGTTACAAGCTGTCATGCGTTTTGAGATGTGACCTCACCCTGGCTTTGGGCATGGCCAATAGGTGCTGCAGGGCTGCATCTGGGTCTGCTTTGAGCAGCCGCACATCAGCGTCTGCTGGCGTTTCATCCCTCTGGTTCATGACCGCAGTGCCCATGACATCTGAAACCTGGCTTGCATCTGTGCCAGCACTAGTGCCGGTGTGCATCTCATACTCACCAGCAGCATACTTGAAGTCCCCTTGCCATTCCAAGTTCATCCATGAAAGGGCTGGACCTTCAGCACTGACCACTTGCTTCATCCCACCAGCTGTTGTCTGAAGTGTGAGTCTTGGTACAGAGCTGTGAAGAGGAAGTGTGACACCTTTGTGACTGTCCCCCTCTGCCAATGCTTCCAAGAAAGCTTCATCAAACTGCTCGTTGGCATACTCCCACATGCCAGTGCTTTGGTTTGCGGTCAACATGTCAAGGATCTGGTCACAACAACCTGGTGTCAGCCCTTCAACATGGTTCTGAAACAGCAAGAGGAACACTAGAAAGGCTTCTTTATTTCTGCCGGCTGACATGAACGCCGCTATGGCGGCTCCATACACTGCGGATGTCTCCTTGCTCGTCCCCAAAACTTTGTGCATCTCTGGGAAAATGTCTACATAGAGCTGAAGAAGCACTTGGTCAGACAGATCCCCATCCTGCACCTGCTCCGCTAAGCTCTGTGTCACCAAGACGTAGGTGGTAATGTTAGCAAGTGGCTGACAAGTTGACTGCATGTGCTCCAGCAAAGTGAACACTGCTGCAAGTGCATCCTTAGTGTTGCACTGGTTGACAATCTCAGCCTTGCAGAGTTCAAGGAAGGCGTTGCATTGCTCAGTCGTCAGGAGGCTGTCAAAACCGTGGTCTCCATAGCTGGTTAGCAAGAGAGCCCCTGCACCGACATGCAACCTTGTCATACGTACTCAAGTTTCAGCTGCATAATGAGGGTAAGAGCTTCAAGTTGCACTCATCTAATGACCAGTATGTGTGTAGTGCAACAGCCTTTCCAAGGCAAGATTGACAGCATTCACCATGTTAGGACATGATGTTCAACGTGCAAGAGTGCTGCACCGAGTGCGTTCTTGACTGTAGGCTACTGTGTGTGTGAAGAGCCATTAGCAAGGCTTCTCGGTAGACAAGTTGTTCTACAGCTTCTATTCTGTCAATAAATTATGCCTTTCTGGACTTTCAGGATCTGGGTGTTGTGCAAGCGCACCTTTGTTGGGCCTGGAATCAACAATGGCAAAGGACAAGGACACTTGAGCCTCTCCTGTGGAGGCATGCCACCCACTGTGAAACCTTCGCATCCATACCCAAAGGCTGCTCAGCCTATCCCGATCAGACAAGGCTGATGCAGCGCCGACTGCAGCTTGCCAGATGGCTTCTGTCATCAGCTGCATGCATGACTATTGTTGCCAACTCATGATTACTTAGCATGTGGTTGGTGCCAAGAGCAAGACTAGCACACTTGCATGCAGACAGATTGTAAAGCCAAGTTCAGTTTGGGAGCTGCTATTGAGTATGTTGACAAGTTTGTGCATGGGCACAAGCACACCTTTGGCTGGTCCAGCCAATCAGAGACTATATCCAAAAGCTCATGCCATGCCTTCTGCTCCAGCAAGATTGCACACAGTCTGCTCTTGTCAGTGCCGCTGAGCAGAGCAGACCAGTTGACTGTGTCCTGCTGCAGAATGCTGAGAAAGTGAAGCACTTGTGACCTTTCAAAGCTCTCAGCGCTGTTGCTGCCTTGTTGAACAGCGTAGATGAGCAGATTTGCATATACGTCAGTTGGCAGCTGTACCCTGTGCTGATGTATCATGCCACACACCTGCAACACGTAAGTCCAAGGTTGAGACGGACAATCACTGTTACACAACTGTGCCATTGATGCAACTGAGGCAAACACTGGTGCAAGCAAGGCCTTTCCACATGAGCAACGATCCAAAGATAGCAGTGCATGTGCCACAAAGCACAAGGACAGGGCTTGCACGTTTGCAATTGTGTAGCTTGCAGTGGTCTCCCATGCTCAACTACAATGTGCAGTCGATGCGGCTGCAAGATCAAAGTTTTGTTGCAACCTACACAGCTTTGACAGTTGGCAGCTAGAACCAAACTGCAGTTTCACATCACATGTCAAACACAAATCATGGATCGATGGTCATCACGATAACATAATAGTCAAACAATGGTCACATCATCAAAATCATGCTAATTTACGATTGTCATGCTTGTGCTGACCTCAGTGGCATCTCGAAATTGCTGATCCCCTAGGTACTTGGTAATCAAGCATGCAGCTTGCGTGGTAATATTGGGGGCACCTTGCTGCATGCCCAAACCAAGGAGCCACTTTGCAACCTCAAGAGCATCACATCCTCTGGTATTAGCTGCCAACACATCATCAAACAGCATTTGTTGCTGAGAATGTTCCATATGCAGCCACTTGTCTTCATGTTGCTGAAGCAACCCTATTGCAAACTGGAAGTGCCCTCTCTTCAGATGACAGTGCATAGCCAATGCAACATCTGGTCCTGTCACAATCTGTGACTTTGCCAGCTGCTCAAAGGCCTGTACGCGAAGGACAACCACGTTGGTAAAGTTGCAAAAGCATCAGCAAGGATCCCAAAATTTTCTTACATGAGAGGGGAGCACATGATTGGTATAGGCAAGACTTGGTTCTACACAATTTACACACGATGGGATGCGCATGCAGGTAGCAAGCCTTGCATGCCTCAGCTCAACAATAAGCAAGGTCATACAAATGCAACATGAACACAGGTCACCACACTATGTACAGCTGATTTGCAAACCAGCAAGTCAGAAACATATGCCACAATGTAGACACAGGAAGCACCCAAACACATGCGCCGCTGTCAAGTGCATAGGTGCAGTTGAATGGCTATATGATGCTCTGTACAACACAAAGCAAGGCCACACAAATCACCTTCAAACCAGTCGACATTATACCCTCCCTGTCGCTGCCTGCACACAGCTGCAAGCATGTGCGGACGACACTAGCTTGCAAGGTGGCTTTTGTTGCTTCAGCTGACTTGAAGATTGCTGCAGCAGCTGCAGCAGCATGTTGACTTGAAAAGCCTTGAGGCATCACTGATTCAAGTGCCAATGCATGCTGCCCTTGATCACACAGAATGTCGCCCAGGGCATCAAGCTGGTTGTTGGATGGCTGGTAGTGCAGCTGTCCCTTTACCCTTTGGCGTTGGCTGCACCAGCTTTGATGTGTTCCGACCAACATGTCATCAAACCCTGCAGCACAGGGTGTAGCAGACTGCCAGCTTAGAATTGAATTTTGGCACAAAAAGTTGTGCATGCTATGTGTGCACAAATGTTGTGCAATGGGCAACTGCTGTGTTTGCAGCAATATGCACATTGAGCGATGTCATCAGTGATGTCTTCAACTATGTGGTATATCTATTCAATGTCTCTGAAGGGAGCAGCAACCCAAGGTACGCACACGAGAAATTTTACCTGCAATCCCAGGTCTGCTTGAGTACAACTGCCAAACAGCTGCCCATGCGCTCTGATCAATATCTAGCGCATGGCTAGCCAGATGCATGACGATCTTGTGTGGAAGAGCAACACCCGCAGAAGGCATTGCAGCTTTGTCGCTTTGCCATTGCTGCTGACCATCCCAAGCTTTTGCAGAAGGGTGAGCATCCAAATCTGACAGCTCGGCACTTGATGACTGCAAACGGAAGCTGCTATCTTCCAAACTGAGGTCAGGCAAGTGACCGCTGGACGACCTGGCAGTGGGTGCCACTTTCAACAGCTGTGCGGCCAGTGTGCAAGCTGCCGTGACAAGACCAGACCACAAATTGCAATTGCTGTGCAAAGCAACATTGTCAGCAATCACGCCCTGCCCATGACCACCACTGAGCAATGTGCTTACCACCTCTGCAGCACAATGAATTTGCAGTTGAGGGTGGTCTGCATGCAACCACGCTGTAGCGTGCAAGACTCAAAACTTCTCACAATACAACAGCATGAAGACAGCAAGGGCGCGTTGCTGCCTGATGTTGCTTGTACGGCAAGACTAACCCCGCCTAGCACTGGAAGCGCTTGCCATTCAGTACTGGTTGACATGTCAGCCTTTACTCCTTCTGACAGTCACACTACATGCAAGTTATGAGTGCATGAAGGAAGGTGCAAGGGAAACATACAGCATGCAGTGTCAGGGTCAAAGTAGCAGAGTACAAAGTTGCAGAGTCTACCTGGATCAGTTGCAAGCCTGTTGACGGCTGCAATCAAAACCTCCTCTAATGGCGCTATGCCTTGATAGGCAACAAGCAGAGCTGGCAGGATTTCTTGCACAGGTGCTCGTCTACAGATGAGGAGAGCAAAGGCCTGAGCACTTTCGTGGTGCCCTTGACCCAGGGCAAACAGGTGATGTGCAGCTCTTGCGTCAAATGTAGATGCAACTGTCAGCACCTTGAAAGCTGCCTTGCAAGCTTCATTGCCAACCAGCAAGTCCTGCACAGAAGCACACGCACGACCTAAACAAACAGTGTGCAAACAGTGTGGTGAGTTGGAAAGCTCATAGCAGAAGCTGCCTACTTGATTTTATTACCCAATTGCAACACGACATGCAAGCGTAACAATCTAATGACCAACTTTTGAATGGCCAGGAACGGCAATGCAAGCAGTGCGTGAGTGCATACTTCCATAGCAGCAGAAGCCACAAATTTGTAGAGCTTGATCTTGTGGCTTGGCAAGCACACCATACATCAATGCAGCAACACACAACAGTAGCTTCAGAGTCAACTTGGATGCTGCTGCTGCAACTGCAAGCAAATGGTTGGAGCTACATGGTGGTTTATGCAACAGCAAGGCAATGCAAACGCAGTGTATTTGGCATGCACAATTGGGGGGGAAATCTAGGCTTCTTAGGGTTTAGCATTTTGGCAATCATGGGGAAGCCTCCTGAGACGGCAGCCTTGAGCCATTGGGCCTAGCTCAAATGGAAAGGAAAGCCCTGAACATCTTGAATCATGCCTGCAAGGTCTCGAGGGCTTTCCTTTCCCTTTGAGCTACCTTGCATGCATGATGATGTGACTAGCATGTGATGCATGGTGATGCTCAAAAATCAGGCCATGCACTGCTATTGTATCAACTATGCTTGCTGATGATGATGGATCATTCAAGGGATGACGGGCAGGAAGGGCTTGCCTCTTGAAGCAAGTCTTGCACAGCAAGAACTCGCTTGCTATCAACCTTCAAGCTTGCGCTCATGATCATGAGCTGACAGCATTCAAGAGACATTGCCCCAAGCATGCTGTCATGGCCTTTAGCTGCCCTGACATGTTGCAAGAGCGTGCATGTGTTTGCAACATTGTCATGCCTCCAGAAGACATGGACAAGCAACCGCATGATCTTTGCGACCCTGCAAATGCAGAATAAACTGTTGAGCAAAACGGCTCACCCTGATTCTGATGACCAATCCCCTCAGTCAAGTTTCTGATAAGTGCAAGGTCACACAAGGGAAAACAAGCGCTAGTTACATGTTGCACTACTCTGTGAACAGAGTGACACGAAGAGCAGGATTCTGCAACGCTGCAGAAGTCCTGACGTGGTGCGTTGATTTGAACTGTTGAGGTAACCACTCACGTAAGCAAATTCACAACAGGCAAAAGAGCACAGGCAGCAAAAGGAACACACTCCTCTGGATGATGACAAAGACTGCGGTCATCATGGCTTACCCGCTTGCTCCTTGCGCCAACAGGCTTGGGCGCTGTTGCATGACTCGAAAGGCTCTGTCAGCAAAATCCAGTGCCTCTGACATGTTCTTGCTGGAGGGATGAAAAGCGGTTGGGAACTCCAATGAGACAGGCGACCAGGCCTGAGTGGCAAAGTGTTGCAGAAGGAATGTAGGTTCGCCAAGACTGCAGTAGTGAGCATATTTGGCTGCAACGCCAGCATACAGGCCTGCAAACTCCAATGGGCCCTCCAAGCCTTGTATCAGACGATTCCTCATTCTGTTTTTGCAGTTGGGGACTCCCGGTAGCTGTAGCTGTAGCATCAAGGCCTCTGTAAAAGTGGCATGAACTGCTGAAAGATTGGGAGGTCCAAAAGGGGCGACATTCCTGGCACCGGTGTCTGCTCTGTAAGCACTCAGACTCAACTCAAGATTGTGGTAGTCTTCCCAGTCTGAGATTGTAGCCAGACCTAAATATTTTGGCAAATCGTGAGGGAGCTGGAATTGGTTTGGCTTCCTCTGCATCAGGCACCACACAATATTCTTGTTGTCATGAAAACAGCTGCAATTGATGCAGAAGCATGTTGCATAGCAGCACAATGGTGCGCCGTAGGGTTTGTCAAGCGTTCGAGTATGCAGGCATGTCATGTATATCAACTATTCGGCTGGCTGGCTAATGATTGATTAGTAAAACAACTGGTGTGTAGATGCAGCGTGTGACACTTCAAGTTCGGTACCTTAAGGGGTAATGTACACAAGTCTAGATGCAACATGAACCTTAAGCTGGAACACATCTTTGTGTAAGTCTGATTGCAAAACCAGATGTCATGATGCTAACATTGTCAGCAGTTACATGATGCACAGCAAAGCCCACAGAGGATGCTGAATGTGCATTCAACTGTCAATGAACTGGGCAGCATAGACAAATATCAAAGGCAAACAAGGCCAACACACCTCTGCAAGGTCATTGAGCTCAAGATGGTAGTCTTTTGTGTGCTTTGAAAACCCCATAATACCTAATTCACCCTTCATCTTGCCTTGATACCTACAGGCAACTGCTTGATGTCACCATGCGTTCCCAACATGAACCAGCAGTCCAGTGCAAAAGCAGCACGTTCAACCAACAACACAAGTCAGGCATCCATGCATGAATCTATGCACGTCTTTGTACAGACTTTATAGTGCACTTTGACTTGCACCACTTCTTAGCAACGACAAAAAATACTCATAACCTGCGTTGGGTGCGAGGTCACTCAAGTTGCGCGTCCAGAGTGTGGATGCCAGCGGCAGTTGCATGCAAATTTGCATTTTGATCCAGTGTGCAATGACACTATGCTCCACCCTCTGCAGACATGACCAGAGCTGACGCAAACCTGTGGAAAAACTGCTTCAGTTGCTCCATCCACTGCTTGTGCTCTGCCATGGCTTTGTTAGCATCATCAATCAGCTTATCCGTCATGTTTGCCATGGTTGGCTTCTTTGTAGCTGCTTGTCTGAATCGCTGGCATCGCCTTTCCAGCACGCCAAGGAAGCCTTCCATAGGAAGACCACGCTCAGCAAGTTCCTTCCCGACCAGTTGCACAATGAGTAGCTGTTCTGACGCCTCAGCGAATGTCAAAGAATCTGAACGACCTGCTGCTCGTAAAACTGCCATGGCTTGTTGGAAGACAGTAACGGCTTCACGCCGTGTATTATGCTTACTTTGAAGGCCACAGCCCCAAGCAATACAACTCGCTGCATACATTTCTGCCCAAAACGCAGAGAATGTTGCTTCTTGCGAGAACGGTACTTGACCCCCTGTGCAATCATCTCGTACTCATTTCTGCCCAACTGATGCAGGAGCTGAGAAAACACATGACATTGACAAGAGAAGCATGCTGGCCAGTTGCAAACAACACTGAACACAGGAGCCCCAGCTACTGCCTCAAACAACATGTTCACACCCACAGAGTATGCAAGCCAGTGCACATGTACAGCTTTGTGTCAAGGTCAGCACGCAGTTGGGCTCTTGAGCACAGATGTTCTGTCACAATGAGCACAGTGAATAGGATTTACCTAAGAGTGCCATACTCTATTTTGAGAGATTTGGGCAAGCGCAAATCTTTTCTGACCTTCTGCCTGCCAACTGCCAAGAGATCTTGGAGGTCCTTGTCGGCAGCCAGCAAAGCGAAAGCACTCTGAGCTGGCGCACACTGCAGTGTGTCATCATGTAAAAACACACTGTGAGCACACACTGAGAAGCACTCCAGCAACAGAAGGGCAAAAGGCTTCTGAGGTTGTTGCTGCAAAGCGCTGAATCTTGAGAGTCACATTGTCTGCGATTGACTCACTGCTACGTAGTGCTCCATTGTCGCTTGGGACACATAAAGCAGCAGTTTGGAAAATAACCACGTCTGCATGAGTCTGGTCTGGAAAACAGGATGCTGCTGTTCCTGCAGTGACAGCAGATAAGCTACAACGGAGCGAATAACAGGATGGCTTGCTGAAAAACAGTAGTCTCAAAAGCATGAAGGCTTCTTACCTTTAGGAACACTACAGGGAGCTGCACTAAGGTCACCAGGTCCTGGACCGAGTGCGCTGAGGGGTGAGCGAAAATTGTCATGCGGCCTACCTCCTTTTCCACTTGGTAAAAGAAGTCGAGAACAGCGAGGCTGACAACTTCGTGGTGCTCGTTTGCAATCGATCTCGAAGGTTTCTCTTGCAGACTGTCACGCAATGACTTGTGGAAGAGAGATCGCAGATCAAGGTCTGGACCCTCGAAGCGCAAACTATCCAATTGAAACAGCAAGCTGGTCTCTTGGACTGGCGCAGCGCCTGATTTCTGTGCAGCTTTGACGGTCGTGCACTGATGCTGGCGAAACGTGCTGTAGCCGCAATCTCCACTGCGACCAGCCATTGCATTGTGTCGAGACCCTCTTATGAAGGGCGCCGCCAACACTGTAGCACCCGAGTTGCATCTTTGCTGCTGACGCAATGAACCGTCGGAAGTGATCACAAGTCGCTTTGCATGCATTAGGACAGGCGACGAGGAAGAGGCCAATGTGACCTTGTGAATGCTAATCCTGCCGTGCGAGACACAAACGCTAGGTGCGGTTGATGTTTGTGTTGAACACATGAGAGGTCAGGTCAGGTCAGGGATTTTACAGTCGTTGGGGCCAGCTAGCCCATTTGACTAAATTGCAGTTTTTCATCATTCATTCATTCATTCATTATATTTAAAGGTCGTTGGGGCCAACCATGACCATTGGACCAGTAGACTGAAAGTGTCAGACAAAGATACCCAAATGTTCTAAAGCACTTATGAAAACATTAATGTTCACAGCTGACGCACTCTAAGCTAAACTAAAGGGTATGTCCAGATTGTGCTGCCACCAGGGTGTTCCTATGTTCAAATCATTCCCTCAAAACCCTAGCTATGACTTTGGGATCATGTAGAGTAAAAAAAGAAGACAGTGTAGGGGCTGGGCCCCAAAATATGTTTGTGAATCTGCTCCTGATGGCACGTGCCATCACTGCCAGAAGCCACAATTCTCATAACATTCCTGTAAGGGTTGGAAGTTCTCAAATGGTTCTCATATTCTTCTCAAAAACTTTTGAGAAGGGATGCCGGCTCTTCTCAATTTGCGTTTTCAAGCT
>JAABUP010001178.1_pt1 | contig 55222 bp, 80 predicted proteins | sample 5559201 | NCBI WGS metagenome assembly JAABUP01 (sample SAMN10711887, study PRJNA513373) | rock metagenome | isolation source: Antarctica rocks | place: Antarctica | reverse complement strand
TGCCAAGGGTAAGGGCGGTGCCAAGGGTATGGGCGGTGCCAAGGGTATGGGCGGTGCCAAGGGTATGGGCATTGCCAAGGGTAAGGGCGGTGCCAAGGGTATGGGCGGTGCCAAGGGTATGGGCGGTGCCAAGGGTATGGGCGGTGCCAAGGGTATGGGCATTGCCAAGGGTATGGGCATCATGACAGTGCTCTCACCTCAAACCCGGCTGCCACCACTGCCACACATCCTTCTACACTAAAACTCAACCAAAGAGAACACATGCTCTCTTGTTATCATGACATGCTGCAAACACTATTGCTTTCCCCTACTGAGTGTGCACAACTGAGTCTGCACAACTGAGTCTGCTCAACTGAGTCTGCTCAATTGAGTCTGCTCAACTTCACCGCTACTGCGCCCCAAGAATGTTCATGGACATGCAGCATGCACTGCAGCAGTTGCATATATGTGTGCCTGTGATGGAAATGGCTGCCTAACGACCTTGTGTCACTGCTTGATTGCCAACATCCCATGAACAATGGTTTTTGTAAGTTTTCCCTTGGAAAACCTTCCTTTGCTGACATAAAAATAGCAATGGCAATCAGATGCATGTTATCATTGCATTTGCAGTGGCATAGGCTGCGCCTGCTGCTGTTGTAATCCCTTCCGGCGCCTTTCATGCCATCTGGACAAGCCATGCACCATGCCGCCAACCAGCACAACGCGTGAACTACAACATGCATTATATATGAATAAGCAATACAGTGCATCTGCTTGTCTTTGGAGATTGCAAATGCCCAGTGCTGATCACATACTTGTTTGTCTTCCAACTTGTTGAGATGCTGCGCAATAGTGCTGGCATGCGCCACCTCGCTGTCTGCAGCTTTCTGAAACGCTATCTTCAGGTGCTTGTTCAGCTTCTCTGTCTGCTTCTGCAGCTTGGCGGCCTGCAGTGACCAAGCATTTCATGACACAGCTAGACAGGGCCCCAACTGGGGTCCTGTTCTCTCTTGCCTTTCCAGCTGGATTGGGGCCCTGTGTGCAATGTATGTGCGTACAAATTGGTAGCTTCTTGCAGCTTCAGCGTTGTTCTGTCTGACTTCTGAACTAAATGTATTGTTGGTGGCAAGCATAACTGCATGCTTAGGTCAAGCCCTCCTGGAACAGCACAGGTGCCTTGCACCTACCTAGCTTGCAATGGCACAGGTTGATCATGAAACATGTTGGTGGTTGTTGAAGTTTATATGGACAGATGCTGCTCTCACACAGACACATTTCTTGAAGATGACATGCGACAAGATTTGCAAATGTGACCTGGGTTGGAGATGCATGCTTGGCATCAGCACAGCAAATGCCACATGTCATAAGCCACTCACAGCACATACAACAACACATTCTCATGGATGGACATGGACAATTTACCTCTGTCTCATGACTCTCTTTCAAGGCCACAACAGCAGCCTCAGCAGCAGCTGCTGCAGCAGTTGCCTGCTGTTGCAAAGCCTGGCTGCTTTGCTGCTGCTGCTCTATCAGGCGCTGCTCAGCTTGGGCGGCAAGCTGGTAATATGGCACCCGGTGAATCTCCCGGCTGTGACTGGCTATCAGCCTTTTGGTGCCTGGTGCTGGGTCAGCAGCAATCTGTGTACTCAGAGCTGTGTTGAGAAGCTCTTTCAGGATGGACTCCATGACAGTCTGCAGACATACTAGGCTTCTTGGGCACAGCAAACAGAGATGTGGACGTTCTTGCTAGAATTTGTTGATCCTGCTGAATTTACTGTGACCTGTGGATTGAAGGGAAGTTTGGCTCAAGATTGGTACCACAATGAGTGTATAAGTGTGACGTATGTAAAGTTGCCCTGGTGCATTCTGGTCAGGCTGGCGATGAGCTGGACAGTCTCTGTCAGTTTGATATCTAAGATTTTCGTCAGTTTGAAATCTAGGACTTCAAGCAATCAGGACCTGCCAGATGCACTCAATTTACTCACAGCATGTTGCAGCAACTACTGTACAGTATGGATACTCTGCTGAGTATGGTTTGGCAGATGGCAGGCTACATGCTTAAACTTGAGGAGTCACTACAACCATCTGGGCTAACGCCCTCACCAGTGCCAGACTTGTCATGCATGAGTGATGGGTGACAGTAGACCCAATAATGCACAGGTCAGGTGTGCAGCTATGCTGTCTTGAAAAGGTGTTGCTAGATGTTGAAAGCTTGCCTGTTCTATGTGACAGCGTAATTGTGAGTGCATCAATCACATACTGGTAGGCAGTCTGGGTCAGTCTTGCTCACAATGACATGCAGAATGGGTCAGACAGGGGATTGCTTTCCTCTGATGCTGATGACCCAGCAAAGCCCTTACCTGTAATGGCCCAAACACGCCAACCTGGAGCAGCTGCTTGAGCAGACTGACGTGACATGCAAGTCGTCTGTGACTGGGCTCGTCTGCTGGCAATTCAGCTGTGCCAGACTTTGCCAAAAGTTCCTGCAACAGGGCCTACGTACACAAGGACACCGTGGCTTAAAACAAGGCAACTTGAGACAGTCCAATGCAAGTTGCGTAGATTTGTAAAGCTATGTTGAACCTCGTACTGCGCGGCTCCAACTTGAGGTCGTGTTGCGCCACGCGCATGCGGATGACGCTCAGCAACATTGAGGTTATGCTCCCTGTTCCAGTCAGCTATGCGATTTTGCGCAGTGTGTACAGCGGGAGGGGCCTTGATGTCCAGTAGTTCCGGGCTGCTGAACGGGCCGTACGGGGTCTTGCAGCGGATCTCGAACGCCATCACAAGCGTTATCAATTCTCAAATAAGCTGAAGGTCGCAACAATGGTTGCGACCATACGCTCGAATGCTTGCAGAGGGTTTCGCTTTGGGAGCTTTATCAATTAGGGCTTGGCTCTGCATGCAGTTAGGGCTGCAGTTGCCATGGCGCAATCGACCCTGTGAAACGCCTGCAGGTCGAGCAAACATGCTCCAAAGTTCTGACCGTTGCTATTTGCGTTGAACTGATTTGTGCGCTCCGCTGAGATGCATGCGTAATGCAACAGTGGGCTGAGCTTAGGCTGTCATTTGCGTTCTAGAGGATGGTCAAGGCATATTTGCGATACGACTTGGCGAGCACATTCGGCGTTGTCGCCAGCAACAGCAATGTAGTCTACGACCACAGCGGCAAGCTAATCATTACAGCATCTCTAGAGAATATCACTATCTGGAATGTCAAGCAGGGCACCTTGGTGTGTATGCTGTCAAATATCAGCAGTTGTCCATGCACTGTTGTGCTCACTGTCTTATGGAAAGATAAGCCAGAGGTTTTGAACAGCTGCTACTCTTGCCCCAGGTCAAGACTCTCATCACTCCCGCCAGCTCTGGCAGGGCGCCAGCAGAAGTCACACAGATTGCAGTTGGCCGCAGCGATTCTCACCAAATTGCTGTTGGACATGCTGATGGCACGGTATGCCTCAGACTCCTCACAAAAGTCACAAAACCAGAAATGTTCCACCCTGCTTCTACAGACTTCAGCGCTGTGACACAAGCAAAACATGATTGCATGTATAGCAGAAGCCCCTCCCACATCCAGAAATGTTGTCCAATGTATTTCCACAAACAAAAACAACTGTGTTTGTTTGAAGGTTCGTCTGTGGAACCTACAGTCAGGCACCTGTGATGTCACGTTGAATGGGCACAAGGGTCAGGTCACAGCTCTCAAGTACAACCAGCAAGGAGGTCTGCTGGCCTCGGGCGCACAGGACACAGACATCATAGTATGGGATGTTGCTGCCGAGTCTGGCCTTTACAGACTGCGCGGCCACCAAGATCAAGTCACTGACTTGGTATGCTGCACCAATACATTTGGCGCTGCCTGCAGCTTCAAGCACATATGCGTAGCAGCTGACTGCATGACTCATCCAACACAGCAATGCAACAAGTTTGGACGGCAGCAGCGTCAGTTCAACATTGAAGTAGCCATGATCATGTGGGTGAGCTTGTCAAGGCATGGTCCTATGGGTCTGCATGGGCATTTGCTTGTGCATGTCCTGCTGGACAGCCAGTGCATGCTTGACAATTAGCATGTAATGGAAGTCACTGGTTGTATAAGTGCTTTTGACGTATTGCTGCTTGATTTGCCTCATTCAGATGCAGTAACCTGACATGACAGTGTTTACAGCTGTGATGTGCACTTGTAACACTGCTTGTTATGTTGGCCCTACTCTACCAAACCTCAGATCTGTTGCATATCTTGCAGGCGTTTCTGCAGCAAGGCAACAAGCTAATCAGTTGCAGCAAAGATTCCCATGTGAGAGTATGGGATCTGGACACACAGCACTGCTCTCAAACCCTAGTAGGGTACCGAGGGGAGGTGTGGGCCCTAGCTTTAGACCCTGCCCAAAATAGGCTGGTCACTGGATCAGCTGATGTGGATCTACAATTGTATGAGGTGTTGAGTCATGAGGCAGCTGGCAAAGAAGCTGGTATCACAGGGCAGCATGACACCCTGAAATCTATGGGTACAACTCTCGCATCTGTCTTGTCACTTCATCACGTTCTTGGGCTTGTCTTCCAGCATGCTGTATTCTTGAGCTTCATTGTCAACATGCTATGTTTTTGAGCTTGTCATCCAGCATGCCATGTTCTCGGGCTTGTCTATGATGGCCATGTTCTAAGTCTTTGAAGGAAACAGGCTGGAAACAGAGAAAAGGGAAGAAATAGGGAAAAAACATGTCAAAGATGAAAACAGCATACGTTTTACACAAGCGACACTACTCAGAGCCTATGGCACATTAAAGCGCCCCTTTTTGAGACAGTGGGCAAAGCTGCTCCCATGATATACTAGACTCCCATTACTTTACCTATCAACCACTTGTTGACAATGGCCCACTGACAGAGGTTGCTGACACACGGTGTTGGCTGATGCCCAGGTAGCATCAGGCGGCAGTCTACAGACAGAGTCACCAGACTATGTTTTGATCAGCCTGGAGCGACGTTGGCCTGCCAAACCACCGGCAAGCTGCTGGACTTTTTCAAGTAAGGCCTGCTAGCATATTCACATGCTGCTGATATAAACAGTAGACAATGAATGCACAAGTCTAGCTAGCGTGTGTAGTGCTACAGCAGGGTACTGACTCTGTTACAGTGTGCAAGGAGACCATCAACATGTTTTGCATACCTCACCAAAAGCTCCTGCACCATCTAAAGGATATTTTGCACCATTTAAGGGATGTCCTGCACCATCTAAGGGATGTACTGTGCCTGCTTGAGTCTGCCACCGATGCTGCAGTCGGCGCATGCAAAGCAACATCTGCAGTGCTTTCTGTGTCATAGACTGACAGGTATGACCGCAACATCCTGCCTTAATGCTGACTGCAACATCTGCTCAGGATTTGTTGCATACAGCAATACACAGGTGACATTGTCTTGTTGCAGAGTACGGTCTGAGGCTGAAGCTCAGAAGCACATGCGAAGAAGGAGGAAGAGGAAAAGGGAAAAGATCAGCAAGGCTCAAGGTGCGGCTGACTCTGCTGAACAAGATCCCCAGGCAGCAGCATCAGCAGCAGGGGTTGGTGATGATGCTGCTGGCAAGGAAGAGGAGGATGAGAAGTTGACAGCAGCAGATGAATTGGCTCCCATGCAGGTCAGCTCTCAATGCCATCTGACATCACCAAGGCTGCAGTGTTGCACTCGTTGTCTTGCACTGTGTCAGCATGCTTTTGAGTTGGTACTGCATGCACAATGGGTCTGTATGCTGCAATCAGGGCCTGCAGACACGTGTGGCCTCATACCACGCATGTGCATGCACCACTATGCCACAAGTGTCAGAGTCACAACGTGGTTGTATGGAGGCCTCAATTGTTTTGGGATCCTAATGGATCAGGCTGCAGGAGTCCTTACATCAGTCCAAAGGTGCTGGTGTGCCTTGTCAAGATAAACCTTTCAGGATTCAGGGTTCACCGTGGCTTAGGGTTTCAAAAACTAGTCTGAGCTCCAATGATCACAGAACAAGTTAGCCGTTTTGGTGTGTGGCCAAGCATTGCTTTTTTCGTTTCACTAGCCTTTTCTGCATCTTCTTCTCTCGCTAATTGCTTCTTTGCTCACTGCTCTGCCCCGTCTTCGACTTTCTCGTTCGTATTACTTCTGTGATCTTTGCCAATGCTTGGTGAGTCTGTCTGATGCATGTGTTCGTCGCAATCTGTGCCGGGCTTATTCCTTGGCGGGGCGTGAGCCTGCGGGCCATTGCGCGACTGCAAATGAGCCTAAATCAGCATGGTCTGCCTGTCAAAAGGATGAATGCTGCTTTTAAGCTATGCTAACTCATACTTGTCAGGCTGTCCCACATACCAATCCTGCAGCCCTTTTCATGATGCTTCTCAGAACCAACTCATCTGCTGACAACAGATGAGCAGTTCAAAGTTTGCTATACAGTGGCTATACAGCAACCAGCTGAAATGTGTGTAAATTTGGATATGCTGCTGATTCTGCTGTGAGATTTTGTTGAGGAAATTCTCTGACTGTAGATTTTGCTCATGCGCGCAGACAATCAGATGCAAGCAGAAGATCAGGTCTTTTGCAATGGCACCATCGCAATCTGCAAAAGGCGGCGTGTCCTTCACCATAGCGCTGGTCAACAACTCTCTGGAGGTATGCATTACCCTTTCGAGATTATATATACACTTGATACATCTCAGTAGGTGGCACTTGTATGCATTAAAATGATTCCCCTTCCATTTTGAGGCAACTCGTTCAAGCTGTACATCCAATTCTGTCATGCATCTGGCCTGATGTGTTGCACACTCCAACAGTGCATCAAGCAAAGATCACTTGTTCTGAGACGCCATCCACTCAATAGCACCATCAACACTGCAGGTATGGCACATCAAAGACGAAGATGTAAGCCGCCTGCACGGTTTAGACTCCCCAGGCCACCGCTCGGACATCAGGACAGTCGCGCTATCAAGCGATGACTCCCTGCTGTTATCTGGCTCCAACAACGAGGTCAAGATCTGGAATCCCAGGTCGGGCGCCTGCTTACGCACAATAGAAGCCGGGTATGGCCTGTGTGCATTGTTTGCCCCAGGGAACAGACACGCTGCGGTGGGCACCAAAGAAGGGTTTCTGGATGTGTTGGATGTTGGGGCATCTAGCAGGCTGCAGTCAGTAAAGGCCCATGCAGGGGCTGTTTGGAGCTTGGCTGCCCTACCTGACAACAGGTATGCATTGGAAGGTCACGGACAGCAGCAGCCTTGCTGTGGCACACACTTTTTGCATGTCTCGTAGAGCTCTTGAACTTCTCATGGTACAATCTGTCTGGCACACAGTTTGGCATGTCTGATATAGCTCTCGATGCTACAACAATACCATGTAATGATTGTGCTTGAGGTTGAGCAAGTTGGGTGGCTGATGTGTGCTACTACAGCTTACAGGCACAGCCGGCGTTGTTGCTGTGAATGGAAGTGACGACAGTGTTGCTGCTGGAATCTGCTCAAGCTTGCTGTGCGGCAGTGACATGAAAGTGGGGTGTTTGACCGGGCCAGCCTTTTGGGCCGGCAACTGATCACGTGGTCCTCTGTGAGACAATCATGCAGTGTGTTGCAAAGTCATGGCAAGCCCACATGATCATCAATCACCTGAGCAAGATATCTGGAAGGCAGCACAGAGGCAAGCAAAAGCACAAATGCACCATTTTGCATTCCTGCATCAACCTTCAGAAGCATGCAGGGCTTCGCAGGCAGTTTGTGCAATTTTGTTGACATTGGCTATGTCACTTGTTGCTACTGAAAACATGTGTTGCATCACTGCAGTGGCTTTGTGAGCGGCAGCGCCGATAAGGAAGTCAAGTTTTGGGAGTGGGCCATCGTGGAACAGGATGGGACGCAAGCCCGCCAGCTCACCGTCAACAACACACGCACCCTCAAGATGACTGATGAAGTGCTGTGTGTGCGTATCAGCCCCAACGGTATGCTGCGCTGTGCTATGTTGCCTTGCCGTTTTGACCTTGCAGTGCGAAAAATATTGTGATGGCATTTTCTGACGGTCCCAATATCTTTACAGAGCACAAGCAGAGCATGAGTCACATGTATGTTTGTCTTGCATCGTTATTCGTATTGTTCTGAACAGTGCTGACCATACACACCATTTCAATCTTCTGACTTGATAAGTGCTCAGCATACATACCATAATGATCTGCTGGTTTGATCAGTGCTGAGTATACACATGATTGTATCTCTTTACATGGGACTGTTGCAGGCAAGCTGTTGGCAGTGTCGCTGCTAGACTTCACCATCAAAGTCTTCTTCACAGACACCCTCAAGTTCTTCCTGTCACTGTATGGCCACAAGCTGCCAGTGCTAAGCATGGACATCTCATCAGACAGCACCCTCCTCGTCAGCGGTGCTGCAGACAAGAATATCAAGATCTGGGGCCTGGACTTTGGGGACTGCCACAGGAGCCTTTTTGCACATGCTGACTCTGTCATGCAAGTGGCCTTTGTGCACAATACGCATTACGTCTTCACTGCTGGTACGCTTATCCTGGCTGTACGTACTTCTTGCACAGCATGCACCTAGCAGCGCTGTGCTGGTTGCTCCATTGGGCTGATGCACAAACACACAACACTTAGTGTTCTTGCATTGATATGCATAGGGCATGTACGGTGGAGTGTTAGGGTGGGCATAAGGCATTTAGGGTGGGCGTAGGGCATTTAGGGTGGGACACAGGGCATTCAGGGTGGGCACAGCGCATTTAGGGTGTGACTCCAAGATATGCCTTTTTGTGACCGTGTTCTCCTGGGACGCATGCTGCTTACGATTGTGACTCATTGTCTTTCATCGTACTCTTTTGTATCACCATAAAATGCCTCTCATGGCATATAGCCTCACCACAGAAGTCTGCAACAATAAGTAGACGAATGGCTGCTGCATATGCACACCCTTAGCCGGTCTTTGTGGCTGCAAAGGCAAAGGATGAGGTACCCAGCCCTACAAGAAGACACATGTACAATGAATGAATGAATGAATGAATGAATGAATGAATGAATGAATGAATGAATGAATGAATGAATGAATGAATGAATGAATGAATGAATGAATGAATGAATGGATGCAGGCAAGGATAAGGTGGTCAAGTACTGGGATGCCGACAAGTTTGAGCAGCTGTTGACCTTGGAGGGGCATCATGGGGAAGTGTGGTGTATGGCCCTGTCAGCACATGGAGACTTCCTTGTTACCGGCAGTCACGACCGCAGCTTACGGCGCTGGGAGCGCACTGATGAGCCCTTCTTTGTAGAAGAGGAGCGGGAGAAGCGATTGGAGTCACTGTTTGAGGCTGACCTTGAGGTACGGTTCAATTGGTCATGTCCATGACTTGGCAGAAATCTCTGCAGGAGCAAACCTCCTGATGCAACGCCAATGATTGTGAAATTCAATTGCGCCATTGTGCAATGTGTACTGTCGTAGCTGTATCATACTGTGCAAGCTTTTGACTCACAATGCTGCTGCATTGGACACCAACATTAGCAGCTCTGCATCTCTGCTTGCAATGAGAGCTTGCCTGTCTGTTAAGCATCTTGAATTGCCCAGCTGCGGGCATTGTCTGCCTCATGCCAGTTACTCCACGTAAGCACACAGGCATGGCACTTCATGTCGTACAGCACTGTGTCAGAAACATAAAATCAATGCCATTGTCATCATGTTGCAGGGCCCCAGTGGGAGAAGCAACAAGGGGGGTGAGGGGGTGCAGGAGGGGTCTGTGGCCCCTGCAGGCCGCAAGACATTAGAGACCCTAGGGGCAGCTGACAGCATTGCAGAAGCCCTAGAAATGGCTGCCAACGAGAAAAAACGTCATGAGGTCAACTCACATTTCACACCAACAGTATCAGTTTTTTTTGGCTTCAACAATGTTTCAGGCCGTGCTGTGAATCTGCTCTCCACGTCCTTTTTTTCACAATGGTTGCAGCATATCAAGCAACGTTATGCTCTTCTTGAAGCATGCTCATAATCTTGTGATACGATGCAGGATTATGTGAAGGAGAGACAGGGTGACCCCTCAACCAAGCCTCCACCCCCTAACCCCCTGATGATGGGCATGGATGCTGGGGGGTATGTGCTGAAGGCTGTGGGCAGTGTCAAGGTGCTTGTCTCGTCTTGTGTCTCGCGCTGCCTATCTCATATGGCAACATTCTGAGTTATATGACATCATGCGGAGCTTGCATTCATGCATCTCTTCCCAAAACACTGACACGGTGATGAACCCCTAAACCCTAGACTCTGAACTCTGCTGCTCCCACTGCTGTGGCCTCATGTGTCAACATCTTCTGTGACAGATGATATGAGGCTGGCTGCTGTGTGCAGGCAGCTGATCTGGAACAAGCCCTGTTGGTGCTGCCCTTCACAGAAGCCCTGCGTTTGCTCTCTTACCTCTGCCAGTGGCTGAAAAAGGGACTGCAAATCGAGTTGTGCTGTCGTGTGTCCACCCTACTGGTCCGCCTGCATCACCCTCAGCTGCTTGCTACGCCTGCTGCTCGGCCAACACTGATACAGCTTCAGACCCTGTTGAGACAGAGGGTGCAAGGACTGAAGGACACGATGGGATTCAACTTGGCTGCCTTGCAGCACTTGAAGCGGTCAGCAAAGGAAAGACAGGCTGGGTTGAGTATGGGCAGAGATGATGAGGATGGAACTGTTACACGGCCAGTCAAACGCAGAATCGAAAAAAGTGCCTGAGGGACTTCAAGTGCGATCTGGTCTGGCATGAAACGAATCCATTACACACCATGAGAGTGTAGCTGCACTATACAATCAGCTTGCAAGCTTGAGCTCAGAGTCAAGCGTTCCCCTTCACATCTTGTGTTGACTTATTGACACTGCAATTTTGACAGATGCAATCGCATGACAGGCACAAATTTGGCACCAAAAATGGGTAGGCTAATGAATGTTGTGGTCCACATCTCAATTTATTGTTTACCTGCTAAGTGCAGGCATCCAGCAAAACAACTCCTCACCATGAGGTTCAGTAAAACAAAGTGCTCAGCATTCATTGTTGCAGCCACGCATGACCAATTTCCATGCGTCGATTAGCATAAAATTAGTGCAGTGTCTCAACACAGAACTGCACAAGGCCTGCTGGAAATCGAAGCTGCAGAGCAGCCAATACCTGTATCCCACTCTCCTACAGGCCTGCAGCGATATTTGACTGCAACAGTGTAGCTTCCAACCCTCAATCACATTTGCAGGACTGGTGCATGCAGAGCTGTAAGTATGCAGCAACAATACACAGAATGGACAGCAGATTCAATCGATCTCAAGACGGCGTCAACACTCTGTTATAACCACAACTGACAGCAACAGCAACAAGAGACATCTAGCCCTGTGACCCCTTGACAACCACACGACATCATAATGCAAAGATCCTGTAAACAATCAAATGGTCATGCAAAACTGGATTAACACAAGGCACTCTAGCAAAGTATGCCAATCTGTGAGACTGTCTTGCTATCATGTAGTCTGTGCCATGGCCTGACATCCGAGTTGCTTGCTGAAGCTCTCCACTCCTTTCAAACATCATTGATTGAGCTGTCGATATATTTCTAATGTGTACTTCTCAGCTTGGTCAGCTACACTCTCACTCCTGCCTCTTCATTGGTAGAACTTGTATGTTTTTGCATCCTGGATGATTGAGTAGATGGAGCCAATGGCAGCAAGAAACATGATGATGACGAAGACAACAATGTTGAGGACATTGAGCCAGAAGTCCCAGCTCTTCTTGCTGGGCTTCATGACAACCAGCCAGATGACTGATGGCATCCAAAATGTCATGGGAGCAAAGCCAAAGGCGCCAAAGAACCCTAGCAAGTCTGCACACACCAAATTGAATTTTGAATGCTGGTGCACAGCCCATGCCAGATGACTGCTGTGCTCATGCATGTGCAGCATGCAGCAATAGCATGAGACCAGATGCGCCACCCTACTACTGTACACACACTCAGACATGTGTCCAGCTGCTCAGTTGCCTGCTGACCACTTCACATCAGCAGCGCCTACAAAGATGCGCTGTAGCAAAAGCCTTCTTCTTGACATGGCAGAGCTCACCGCCAAAGAAGGGAAGCGTGATCCCAATGAAGGCCGTGAACACCACAAACAGGCTGCGCACAAACACCCTGGTGAACAGCTTGTTCTTGATGTTCTTGCGCCGGCACAAGTCCTCTGCCATGTCAAAGACAGGCATGGCGTACATCTGCACCAACACACACCTGCCTTGTCACAGCTTACTTCTGCCGCATGTCAGCATCAGAAGCAAAAGCCAGCGTGACTTTGGTAGCACTTGGTTCTGTTTTGTAGGACACCAGGCATGTCGCACAATGTTGCATAGTGCGTAACACAGCAAATTCACCTGGGCAAGGCATTTGTGCTGCAGACTTGTACGTTGTGCATCTCTGCAATTGCGCTGCCAACGAAAGCCACCCAAAGAGGCAATGCATTGCATACCTGATAGCTGCCAAACACATGTATCACCACCAGCAGATTTGCAACTGCCACAAGCCAGTGAGGGCGCTCTACTGAGAGCATGATATTGCTGGCCACACCATTGCCAAAGGCCCAGTAGCCCGCAAATGCCACACAGAAGTAGCAGTAGGCAATGGCTGCATAAGCCAGGGCCACTCCCCACATGTAGGGCTTGAAGGTGCTGTTGGGGACACCAGGCTTTGATGGCAGCGTAGCCTATACACATGCACAGCACAGTTGTGGCCATGAACAAGGGACGGAGTCAATAAGCCTACTGAGCAGTCAAGGCTGTTCCAAAAAGGCATGGGCTGCTTGCACTAGGGTTTAGCATTGACATGCAAGATTATCACAGCCTGCTGAGCACACCAAACTGCTAGGAGAGAGCGCTTTTACACAAACAAACATACAGGCTGTCAGTTTTAACCAAAAACAACAAGAGCTGCTGCTGGGCAAAAAAGACTGCTTAGAGCAGCATCACCACTCTCCCTCATACAACAACATGCATGTCTGCACCGCTGTAAGTCAATTACGCTCCTTGTGCAACGTTTCAACAGAGCTTTTCAAGGTCTGCGCATGCTAGAACATGAACGTGACATGCATGCCAGCCAGTCATCCAAGTCTTGTAGCTCAAGTGTTACCTGAATCTCCAGCACGACACTGTGGCCACCATAGGCAAACACCATTGTTCCCAGGCCATTGAAGATGCCCATGATCTTAGGGGTGGTACCCCCCAGGATGGCATAGCTGACGGCTGCTGCCTTGCCTTCTGCCACTGCTGACACCCATCCAATGGTGGAGTAGGAGATGGACATGAAGGCTGCCAGCAAGGACACCAGGAAGAGGGCATTGAAGTTTGGTAGCTGCATGAGCATGCAAGTATGGTCAGGACAGAGGTTGCAGTCGCAGGCCTGCAGAATGTGCAAGGGACAAAGCAGGGATGATACTTTGATGTGAATGACCTGCAGGCATGTTGAACACAGATACAAGGCAGGGATTGGGTAGTGGTGGCGGGTGGGGAAAGGGGGGGGGGGGGCGGGCAGAAGCAGAGGGACAAAGCAGCAGCCCCATCCTACAGTCCTGTCTCTGGAGACAAAGCGCTGTTTTAGGCATGGAGCCAGTTGGGTTCACCTGACATGAAAGCAGCTCTGTTGCAGCAAAGACAACAATCCATGCTGACAAACCAAAGGACTGAGTACCACCAAAAAGCTTGTATGCTTGATGTAGACTGGACCCTCCGGTCACCATGTACACTATGTCTGCAGGTAAACAGACATTTGTCAGAAGACAGATCTGCCATCAGCTCTTGTATCAGTGCTGGGCTTCGTTGCCAGCCTGACATCAAGTAGTGGCGTGACAACAGCACAACGGATAGCATGTTGTGCCAGACCAGGACGTGTGAGACAGGGTGCTGCTGCATTCGATGCAAGTGTGTGTCTGCTATGCAAGCTGTGAAAATATCTACAGTGTCGACCATGCATACCGTGAGCAGGTCAAGCACCAATGACTGTGTCATGCTGCTGCCTGGACAGTCTTTAGGTACTGCAGCAAAGTCAGCATGCTGGTTACAACAGTTTTACGGTCTGTGAGCATGTCTGATGATGACCACAAGTGAAATATACCAGTGTCCTGACAACGGCTGAACAATTGACTTTATGCGTAGCGTAATGGTGGACACATGCACGCAGGTACGGCATCAAACATGTCGCACATAATGTGAGAATGCAAATGTAGAATCGTCGGAAGGAAGAAACAGGTGTCCTGTGAAACTTACCTAGGCCTATCATCACAATCAGCTGGAATGGTATGATAGCCCAAAGACCTGCTGTCTTGCCTGCAAATGCATGCATGAGATCAGCACCACACACGCACAGACTGTGCATTAAGATTTTATGCTGTTAAAGCAAATATGCAAAATGCAGGCAACCCTGCTCTCTCACCAAACGCATATTGGCCAAGCTCGTGATACCGATTCATTCTCTTTCCATTTATCTCGTGCATGTAGCAAAGTTGCCAAAGAGTCCACACTGAGATGACGTAAGCGGCAATCAGCACAATAGTGCCGCCAGTCCATCCTGCAGGCAGGGCCAGCTAGCTCACACAGGATTGTCGGTTGCAGCGGTATGGTCATTCAGATTGCGTCGGCCCGCACACTCAGACCGTCAACGCGCCGTACCAACGCAAAAGCGCTGGAGTGAGCCTTACTGCGGCAAGGCGTTGGTCTCTGCTTTTTAAGCCGACCGTAACTTTAGATCTGAAAGGCCAGCGAGCTCACCTAAAAGTCCCATAGCGTACGGCAAACCCAGCACCCCGGCACCAACCATGGCCGTAATATTGTGCACAGCAATATACCACCACTTGGCACTGCGATTAGCAGTGATAGGCAGGTCTTCGTCGACCTCTTCTTTCGGCGTTGCAGTGCCAATGCCGCCATGACGTGCCTCTTCAAGGTCGTACTTGGACGAGACATCCTTATCGGGAAACGTGAAGTTTTTGTCGCTAGCCATTACGACGAGGCAGCCTCCAGCGCTAGAATGCCCAGGCCTGGTCAGTGCCGCTGCAACGGATATGCAAGCTTATCAATAAATCAATAGTCGGCCCATGTGGCGTTCCACATGGCCCTCACATGGCATCCAAAAAATCTGCAATTTGTACTTTCAGCAGGGCCGGAAGCTGCAATGCCAGTCACGTTTTGAGGATTGACCAGGATCAGCGGCCCTGGTCAATCATATCGCCTCTGACTTTATGCATCTCGTCCTGCAGGACAGCTGTGTTGCCACGCGCGTATGACAACGCTGCAGCAAGGCGTCATCAATTGCTTCAGAAATGCACATCGTCAATGCACCGCCCTAGGCCTAGGCAAGTACAGTCAGTAGTCAGTAGAACTAGGCATATACACTAGATCTTAAGAGTACTCAAGTATGTACACATGTACTTGCCTGTGTGGTGTGTGTCTCTCGAAGCAATGACAATGCAGTGCATGCAGCAGGGCATGACAGCAAGATTGCTAAAGACATTGCCACGAAAAGTTCCAGCTCTGTGGGTGACACAGTTTCTTAAGTCACTACTCTTCTGTTGTAAGGTAAAAGCCCACATTCACTAGGGGAATGAAGGTCACCCTCAAGCAGTCTGAAAGACACTGAAGTGCCAGGGGTCCGATCTCATCTTATCGGGACCACTTCAGATATATCTGAAAAATGGAGTTCAGGGCACCCTGATTCAGTCTGAAATCCTTACATCAGATATGTCTGAAATATGCTTATGTTGTCTGAATTAGCACTCTGAAGTTTGCTTATCTAGATCAGCACTACCTTAAAACCGTCCTAAGTACCTGAAAACCGTCCTAACTACCAAATCCAAGCAGACAACAGCATACACATTGCAAATGAACCTTTAAGCATGCCTGACACATACCACACTGACATAACATCACAGCAATCAGTCATGCGCAATTCTTGAGCTTCCAGGCTTAAGCTTAGCAGCACAGTGTGCAGCAAGAACTTGCAGGCGTACTATACATATACACGTAGAGTACAGACCTTATCACACACGCATGAGCAAATGTGACATTAGCACTGATGCAGTACTGCATACGTACAGCTGAAGTCCACCCCTATCTGCTTTGATCATCGGCCCGTTACTGGCAGAATACAACAGAAGCCGCTGCTGCGCCAGTTGCACCTTCAATCTCCGCCAATTTCACTGTTGTACAACTCTGGTGAATCTTCATCCTCAGCATTATCACTACTGCTAATCTCAGCCTGCACAAGAAGCCAGTGGCTGCCATTCCCTGAATAGACTCAGAAACAGTACATGTCGGTGTTTGATAGTAACATTTCATTCATGACGTTGAATGTGCTTGCCTGTGACCAGAACAACGGTACATACAGTTTATAGTTGCTGCTTTGGCAAAAGCTCAGTGGCCAATCCAGCCATACTGAAGCTCTTGAGCTTTGGCCTAAACAAGCTTTGTGTGTAGAAGACTTAGCAACGGGTGTATGATCATGCTTGCAAAAACATTGGTTACAAAGGGGAGCTGCCTTATTGCATGAGTGAGATGCCAACAGTAAGAGGCTTGCTGGAAGGTCCTGTAGTCGCAGTCACCCCTCGTGTGAAAGACCGGTCAGCTTTGCAACATTCCACTCTTGGCTTGCATTGCAATTTTGCTCACTTGATGCAGGCACAGTTGACCAGTGCTCCTCTCAGCCCTTCCCAGTTGCTCACTATAATCAGCAGATAGCTCTCTATAATCAGCAGATAGAATTTGGCCATTTGTAGTTGCATCGCGATCAATCGGTTTTGCTTGAAACATTCAAACACATCTTTCGGTTTTGACCGGATCACCTGTGTCACACGAACTGCCTGGAGAGATTTTAAACCTTTTGCTTTCTTTCTTCCATGAATTGCTGCATTTCAAATCATGCTACCAGGCCCTGTTCAATGGCCAAGCATATTCGTGTGTGAATTGACATACGTCTACAGTGTCCTCTGCCAGCAGCGCTGAACATCAAGGTTTCATCAGTGCCATTTTAATAGTGTTAACAACGTTGCTGTGAGAGAACAATGACTTCGGAAAAGCATGCCACGGACGAGTAATGCAGATAACCAGCTCCAGCAAAAGGGTTTTGCCTCATAGCTGTGTCTACAGATGGCAACATATTAAGATGCAGATCATACATTGTCCTTCTGAAAGATAGTTGCAACAATACTGCACACATCTGCTGATGTTTGGGCAACAGACTCCTCGGACGAGCGCTCACAGGAGTGTACCTCTATGGCCACAGAGCTTCTGGGCGTATTGCAGTATTGAGTACCAGATATCATCTGTCTGTATGCAACAGCAGGCCAGCTTTCGGTTGAAAGCGCATCTGCTTAAGCGTGCAACAGCAAGACAACTCAACCCTGCATATGCGTACTACAGTTGGTACAAGAGTGTTCACTGCTGCAGGCTCAAGCTTGGAGTGCAGTTGTGGACTGCACGTTGAAGGGCAAAGCTGCTGGCAGCACTATCAGGGCATGCCTTTGGCTTGTGCTTGAGACCAAGTTTCCAGTCTGGACATGTCTCACATCATGTGCCCAACGGCTTGCTCTGCCTGCTATTAAGACTGATGAAGCTCAGTGGCTGCACACTGGGGCAGATGACACATGGTCAAGATGATACACGAGCTGTTCTGTGTTCAGTGAAGAGTCCTGGCCTCACCCCCACACCTGCTGATGAGTCCAGCACTGCACCATGCAAGGACCGGCCTGCGTCACTGCATAGCCACACAACAATCCCACGTCAGCCATGATGTTGCAGACACCCCATGGGGCAAGCCCAAATAAAGTAGCTGAACAATAAGCCTTAGTACGAACGATATATACATATACATAACATAATTCAACAACATACATCACTTTCAACTTAGCAACCTATCGAATAAACATATGAAATAGCAAATGCATGACCGTACAGAAGCTAAATACCAAATGCAGCAGACATTGTGATGGACAGCCGTTTGAGCTAAAAAGAAGATCAGACATCAATCAGGCAGAACACATTGGAGGGAGCAAGAAAAAAGGACAGACCTGCAAAGGAAGAAGATCTGCTCAGCAATTTCCTTCGGTGGTATTAGGCGGGCCTGCCCCATCTTGCCAATAAAATCAGCCCTTTGGCTGTCACTCAGGTGGTTTAATGAGCTAGCCTGAAACATGGGAGTGTCAATGGCTCCAGGTGCAATACAGAACACATCTACCCCTGCACCAGAAAGTTTGTCAGCTACAATAGCAGCCCGTGTCAGCATCTTATGACTGAATACAGCATGAATTCCTTTTGCAAAATTGCCCTCACAGGGAGTGACACAAATGCGTCATGACATAGAAGAGCAAGCAGACTTGCCTGAGTGGGTGTTCTCAGCAGCCAGCTGCTTGGCAAGAAAAGCCACTGCAGCTTTGCTCATGCCATCTGCCAATCTCATGCCTGCAAATGACATGCAATGTCATCAGGGCGTGCAATACAGCTCAATGTGCCCAAAACTAGCACATACAAATAAATTGTCCCAGTTCTGCTCTGATGTAGAAGCTGCATTCAACAAAGCGCAAGAAGCCACACCAACCAATGTACGTGAAGACACCTGATACATCATGCATCATGCTAGTCCACTAAGCTCAGCCCACCATTACACACTGGGTTTCAAACTGGCAATACCTTCTGCCTGAATGGTTTAGGCACTGCAATGCAGCTAGATACAAGAAAGTTGCAAACAGTTATCACCTGGGAATTGGCTGACTCCACCTCCCACAGAGGAAACCAGCACAATTTTGCCGGAGCCTCTTGCCCTCATGCCAGGCAGCACTGCATTCACCAGCCACAGCGAGCCCAACGCATTCACCTGCAGCACAGAATGTGGAGCTAGTGGGCAGACAGCACCCTGTGCAGAGAGAGTCTGTCTGTGCACTAGTCTGTCTGTGCTGTAGTCTGCTATCAGCTTGCACCTGACGAACTGCACACTGCGACTGCGTAGCACACACACATGCCTGCTGAACTTCACCAGAACCCAATGGCAATGCATCACAACCGCTTTGCTACTTTGCAGTCAATCTTGTGTATTGGCAGCGCAGACCACATGCACGAAATGCACTCAAACAGCAGACAAGGCCTAGGTATGCTGGAAAAAGAGTTCTACCTGAATCATGGCAAGGTCCTGCTTGTGGGGGTCAGGCTCATACTGCTCAACTGTGGCACTGCCCAGGGCTGCATTGCTGATGACTGCATCTGGGCTTGAAGGCAGCTGCTTCATGAGAGCCTCTAAGCCCTCCCAGCTGCCTTGGTCACACTTGAAAGCCTGCAGCATCAGCAAATTCTGCATTTCAGTGCCCACCAGTGAAATTCGACAGTTTGTGCTGCACCACATGCAGGTTTTGCATGTACATCAATAGTGAATTCGAGTGTGTTGGTGCTTGTGTGCAGCTGAGTCCCTCTGCTCCGATGCTAATAGGGATGTGTACAGTATAAGCACGGCAAAGTTGATGTATGCTTGGGTGCTGCCAAGCTTGTTTGTCAGTGGTGCCTAAAAGAGCTGTCATGTAGTCTACACTCACAATGCACAGCCAGGGTCACAACAGGGGTTTGATCAGGTCTCGGTATGAACCTTACTGGCAAACTCAACATGGCTTCAAGAGGAGGGCAAGAGACACAAGCAGAGACATCAGTTCAATGTTCATCGAGCTATTTGCAAATGCAACATGCAAGGCTTGAGCTGCTTTCTTGTGCACGCCTTGTCACCTGAGCACTGCAGTCCTTCGGCAAGGTCTCTAGCAATTTGTCGGCTCTTTGCCGGCCACTGTTGTAGGTGAACCACACCACGTATCCACGCTCAGCAAAGAGGCTCACAAGCTCAGCACCAACCCCACTTGAGCCCCCGGTGATCAAGACCGTCTTCGGCATGCCGACGAAGTGAGGACTTTAAGGGAAGCTGCACGGTTGCAATGCCAACAGAAGCAACTTCGCTTCGATAGCACAGAGTAAAATCTCAATACAGGATGTATACTGTGCTGTGAATTGTGTGCGTGCAACGAAAAGCGCTTGCTTTGGAACGTTGCAGATTCAGTTGACACGAAGTTGTTTATCTTGAAAGCTGCAGAAGATAGCGGCAAACTCGTTTATGTGAGGGTAACTGCCGCGCTGACTATTTTGGTTGTCGTAGCGGACTTGCAGCAGCAGTGTTGGTCACAGCCACGCACAGCGCGGAGACGAAGCGTTTCGTAACGGTCAGCATGACCGCAAGACGTTGCTTTCAAGAAACGAGTGAAGTGCGAGAAGGGCGAGCACATCGATCACTTGGAGACTTATCGATCAACAGTTATACGGGTCCCCCACCCAGTGCCGGAGTATCCGTAATTGGCCGCATAGGCATCTCTAGCGTAAACGCCATACTTGCTTGCACAGCGCTTGCGCACGTAAGGCAAACTCTTCGTTGCAAACAACATTCTAACGGTATGTCTTTGCGCTGACATGTGTGTGTTCAGCTTGCAAAACGTAAGCAGGTCTCACTGGGTACAACCAAGTGCTCACTTTTGCTTTAGCAGATGGCGTCAAAATCAGATGTACAGCTTACAGAGCTGTATGAGCGATCAAGATCTCAGTTTCCTGTGTTTGATAGCTCTTTGAAAAATATGGCATTCATGGAGAATGCGGGTGGAAGTCAGGCAAGCACGCAATTCCAGCATATCTCAGGCAGCAGTGAGCACATGAAATTCCATGTTTCCCATAGCATTTCAGGTCCCAGCTTGTGTGGCAGATGCTATCAGAGATCATTTACTTTTCAACAACGCTCAATTAGGAGCCGGGCACGAACTGTCAAACAGATCGACAGCAGTTGTGGAAAAGGCACACAATGTCATCAAGGCACGCACATCTCATCCTTCAGCATGGCCTCAAGCGTTTATATGCTGCGCAGTCTATATTTTTGATCACTCACCAAGCAACACTGGCCTACAACGTTGGTGGTTTATTATTCATATGTGCCGACTGTATCATTTGATGTCATGGTGTCACCACCCTTCTAGTGTCTAAGAGCAAAGCAATCATACTCACATGCCAGTAAAGGCCTGCTCAGTTGTGCTGCTCACCGTTCAGCCTGCTAGACAACATACAGAAGACAATCAAACTCTGAGATGATGCCATGTGATCCTGTTCTAGCACAGTGCACCTACGCTGAAGCTTGGATGATTGTGATAGGCCGGTTGCGTGCTTGCAACCTGCCGTGCTGACTTTCCACTTGATGCAGACGTTCATGAATGCACATGGCGTCGGAGAAGTTGCACTGGCCGGAGCTACCTCAAACCTGTTTGCCATGCTAGCAGACTCCTACAGACGCTCCAAACGTATACAGCCTGGCAATGAGATCATCATTCTGGACTCATCTCACGAGGTGAACTGTGTCACTGCCCTCACTTGTGGTTCACTGCTTCTCCATCTGACTGTCCACGATATGCCAGGCTGATGTGCCAACAGCTAAATTGAAGGCATGCACAGTGAACAGTGCATGTCCCCTCATGTTCCTGCCTTAGGTAGCCGATTATTTTTCATTTAGCCGTGATTGGCCTATTGTACATGGCATATTTTGATGGTTGCCGGCAGAAATTTACATTCCTGCCGAGGCTGAGGCCCTACCCCATGACGGGGCATCAGCTCTCTAAGGTAGCCGATGCTCTTGCCGTTTCCAGTCAACAAAGGTCTGTCTTAAAGCAACACAACTTATGCCTGGCATGCACCACCTACCTGCAGACCAGGTTTGCAGATCTCAACATTGAGCCATACCTTGCAACAAGCACTTGTGCATGCAGTGGCAGTTCAGCAATGATTATTTTGTTTCTGCTAAACTTGCAACTGCATGCCATGCATCAAAGCTTGATGGCATAATGCAACGATACAACACAGCCAAGCACATGCACATGCACAGACTGTTTCAATCTGACTTTCAATGCTGCTCCAAGTACCACATGTTGGGCCACATGTCACAAATGGTCTCTAAGTCAGCATAACATCAATGAATCCAGTCACATTGCCTGTCTTTACAATAGTCTGCCTGTGGTGCACATTCATACTTGGCTGGATGCCATGCAATGACCAAGGCTTAGCTAAGCAGCACATGCAATGCTGAAATATCATGCTTGCCTGTATGCAGGCCAATGCAGGTCCTTGGGTACGACTGGCGGAAGAGACAGGAGCACTGGTCAAATGGTGGCGTGTCTCTGATACTCCTCCCTTTTCCACATCTCTTTCAGACCTGAAGAAACTGCTAAGCGATAAGACCAAGATTGTGGCATTCCCACATGTGTCAAATCTGCTTGGGGAGGTGGTGGATGTAGCCGCTGCTGTGAAGATGATACGGGCAGGCCCTGCAGGTCAGCTCACCATCAATTTGCCTGTGTTGCTGTGATCTCAGTGACAACACTTTGATGACTTTGCAAGACACATTTGCAAGACACATTTGCAAGACAGCTGTCTTTGAGGGGAGAGCTGCACAGTATGCACAGCAAACAGTAGAGGTGTTGTATCGTCACAAATGTCATGATGATTGCAAGCTCCAGGCTTGAACGGAAGTGCATAAACCATGCATCAGCAATCAATCTGGCATCTCTGCAAGATCATGAGTCACTCTTGCAATGGCATGTGTATATAACATGAGCACCTGTGCTCCTGTCCTGCTTGGTGACAGGCTCAACTTGTACACTGTTAATGGTGTCAGGTGGCAGCTGGCAGGGGTGCGTCTGTCATCCACTTCCTCATGTAAATAGACTTTCTCCCTTGACAGCATGTGGGTACTCTTGAGAAGGTACTTTTCTGCAGGCGGTGAGACCAGAATAGTAGTGGATGGTGTAGCATACGCTCCCCATCTACCCATGGATGTGAAGGGGTGGGGAGTGGACTGGTACGGCTTCAGTGTGTATAAGACATGGGGACCGCACATGGCGGCCCTGTACGGCAGTCATGCTGCCTTCCAGGATCTCAAGGTAAACCCTCCTCCTCCTCCTCCTACTCACGTTTCTTCTTCTTCCCCTTCCTTTCTTCTTCTTGTTTTTGTGGCACCTTTCCTTGTCTCCTACTTACTGTTCTCTTTTCTATAACTCTTTCTTTAGGCTTCATCTGTTAAGGAAGATGCCCTTCAGCATTATCTTCCATCATTCAGATTCACTGCATGCAATGCTATTGGTGACTAAACATTAGTCACCCATGGCATGGTAGCAAAGTCCTGTTTCTGGTTGCTCACAGGAGGCCGGTCCCAATCACTATTGGATCTCTGGCACAGACGTGCCCTACAAGTTTGAGCTTGGGGGCCCTGGCATTGTGGCCCTCACTCAGTACCTGAACCACATGGCTGCTCCTTCTTCTTCAGGTGAGACACAGCAAATACAATTCCACAGTCGTTGTACATACAGCCTTGATGTCATTGCTGTTTGAGCTGCTTTTACAGTCGCAAAGTATACTGTGATGTGATCAGACAGAACTGCAGCTGTGTTTTGGTCTTGATAGCCTGTATCATGGTGTTGGCGCTATGGTCCAGATGGGAATGTTCATACATTTATTTCTTTATAGTGTCATGTATACTATCAACACCTATTGAGATGGTGATGCTCATTCATGTTACAGTCTTACAACTCAGGCTGCAAATGGTGCAGTGCTGCCAGTGACTGCATTGCACTTTTGCTTTCGATTCCAAACTATGAAATGACTCTTGCAACATCATATGACAGAGTCAGCTGTGACTTGCAGACAGCAATACAGCAGACAATCATGGCATGAGCAATGGCTCATCAAAGCACAGCCCAGATCTGGACAGACACACAGTCGAGGCAGCCTATGCTACCTTCCGCAGAATGGAAGCTCCTTTGCAGCAGCAGCTCGTAGACTGTCTCAATGCAAAGCCAGATGTGACAGTCATTGGCCCTGCCCATGCAGACACCAGCAATCGTGTAGCAACCATCAGCTTTGTGCACAAAACAAAGTCATCAAAGCAGCTAAATGATGAGATTCAGAAAGCAGGGTTTGCCATAAGGAATGGGCACATGTATGCCATGAGGATGACTGAGAGGCTAGTGGACAAGAAGTATGCAAGGTCAGCAGGTGATGGTGTGGTGAGGATATCCCTGTTGCACTACAACACAGCTGAGGAAGTACATAGCCTTGTCAGTGCATTGGATGAAATTTTGTAGGCTGTTGGCAAAGCAATGCTGAACATGTTAAATGGGGTACATGACTTGGCTCCATTCATCACAGACACAGCAATGCTGAAGTAGCAACTGCAGCCTGTGGCAGAGCTGTTTATCTTCATGGTTTTATGAACAAGCCTCCTACACTCATGATGCAGCTATGTTGCCTGTCTGAGCTATCCTGATGTCATGGTGTAAGGTTGTGCATGACTTTCTGGTGCTTGGATGGTTGCCACAACTCTGTTCACTTAGTCAGCACAGCTTGTGAGCGTTGCATCTGTATATGGCGGATCCAGAAGGACCAGCAACAACTTCTGAAAGCAGCTTTGTTCTTGAGGCTGTGCATGCAAGCCCTGGGCGCAGAGTGCGTGATCATGCCATGCAACGTAAAAGTCTTGCAGATGATAGTAGATGATACTCTGATTAAATGATGTCAGTCGAGCTTGTAGTCACAAAACTGTCACAAAAGCTTGCAAAACCAAAAGCAGCAAAGAGCAAAGACTCAACAAACAACAAAGCATGACCTGCGTCTAAACACATACAAAATGAGCTAGTGTATGCATGCATTGTATGGCATGAGACATGGTAGCTCAAGATACATGTTGCCAAATGGAAGGTGCGCAATCGTGCGGGGACAAGCTCAGCAACTAAATGATCAGAGACTTGAAAGACAGCAGTACGGTCTCACGAGTTCACTGATACACATGCATGCAGTACTAAAAGCTGGCCCCCCTACTGCCTCCATGCACTCTTCTTGTCCACCCAGTCCCCAAATGTCAACATGTCAGGGTGCATTTTCCTGAGGGCTGGCACATCCGCGCCAAAGCCATCAGTGCCAAACCATTTAAACATGAGTCCCATGTCCTTCACTCCCCACAGAAATGCACGCGCCATGATGTCATATGTGGTTGGCATCACCTGTCCTGTCTTCTGTCTAAAAACCTGAGCAGCCTGAGTGTAGGTGAGGCTGTCTCCTGCCAGTGTCAACTCAGCATTTGCATACTCTCTGGACATTGGGTTGATGAATGCTTGGGCAGCAAACCAGCCCACATCCTGTGTGGAGACGACTTGCAAAGGCTCCTTGGTGGAGATTCTCCATGCAGCTGTGAAACCCTTTCCTGCAGAACCGAGACATGCACATGCCTGTCAGAAGCTGCTGCTAACTGTTGCTGCATGACTGTGCACATGTGATGCCGGTCTTGACATTGACTTGACACTGGCAGAAGCCTGCTAGCAAGCTCATCGTACTCATGTGTTAAGCTAAAGGGGCAAATTGTTGGAATGCAGCAAACATTACCCTGTTGCAGCGTGATGTCCGCGTGCAACAGGATGGCCTATCACAATATGATGCGCAATACAGTCACTGCAAGGTCAGTCGAGCATGGTTTCAGACCAGTATAGTGGTGAGCCACTCAGCAAGTTGACATGCAGGCAACAGAAAGGCTCACTTGCCTGCAAAGTCGTTTGTAAGATTCTCCAAGAAGGCAACTGGTCGAAAGATGGTATAGCCCATGCTGGAACCCTTGGCCATCTGCACCAGGTGTTTCTCCACATGGTATTTGCTTATGAAGTGAGGGACGTTGGTTGGAGTTGAGCTGGATTTGGGACCCCCACGGTCAGCAGAAGTGTATACAAAGTGCTTGACATGACCGTGTGAAATTGCTGCATCAATCAGCTGAATGCCTTGCTTCTCTTCCGTCACGGGTGATTGACCTTGCCCCATCACGGCTTGGACAGAGTAGACGCCCCAAAAGTTTACGCCTTCGTCTTTGAACAAGGCCTCAGGATCGTTCAAATCACCTTTAATGACTTTGACGTTGGGTTTGGATGCAAGTGACTTTGCAGCAGCAGACGAGGGATTGCGCGTGACTGCGTAGATTGCAAACTCTGCAGCTGACTGTGAAGCTAACAGGGCAGAGATAAGAGCTCCGCCTTGTTTGCCTGTTGCACCGGTAACGAGCAGATTCTTTGCCATGATTGCAGCCGAAGACAAGATTGTAGTCAGAAGTCCGGTCGCGGTAGGTCGTAGGCATGTTTGAACGCAGTGCATAACATGAAGATTGACGTCATGTGAAGCATTTTGACGTTGAGCTTGACGTTGAGCTTGACGTTGAGCTTGACGATGAGCTTGACGTTGAGCTTGACGTTTGTGTGACTAACATATTACTAACCTAGGCTGCAGGCATCCATGCACGCAGACAACGCAGTACGCGTTTACCTGCGCTTGTGCACATACTTCTCAGTGTTCCCGCCTCGATCTGTAACTCTGTTTGTGCCCTTTTTTCTGGTTGTGACGATACACAGAGCACTTGAATAACACCTTGCAGTGAACTGAGCTGGTCTGTGAGCTTGCTGAGCTGCCAAGCTAGATCAGGAGAGTCAATGAACAGGTCGCCCAGGTTGTAGATACCCATTAGCAGGGCATGCACACAGGCGCTACTGTGTTCGTGCAAGACTTGATCTATAGTCAGGGGATGCTGCCAGGAGAAAGGGCCTGTCTCCAGGATCAGCTGCTTGATGAATTGAGAGTGAGAGGCCAAGTACTGACTGTGTACAGGGAAGCGTTTCTGCCCAGCTACCAAGATCAGGTCACACAGGTCCTCACTTCCCGGCAGACAATGTCGCAGATACTGCCTGTCTCCACTGTCACTGCAGAGCAATCACGCAGCTTTGATGCTGTTGCTCATTGCAGCTTTGTGCTCGCAACAGCAGGCGATCAACCGCACTCCGTTTAACTCCATTTGACTTCAGATGTGACTCACCCCGTGTCAGGCATTTTGAAATGGGAACGATGCCCGGCGTGAAAAGCAGGTAGGGGCTTTCAACTCCGCGAGTTATGGGCGCCCTTTTTGGCCCCAGGATGCGATCAATATCTGACCGATCTACCGCTGACTGTGCACGCTGTGCCTGCAGGAGTACGTGGGGTGTTCCGGCACCCTTGGTACGGACCTGTCTAGAAGTCACGGGCGGCCAGACTGACTGATTGTCGAGCACGATGTAGCGTCAAAACGCAAGACTCGCTGATTTGGTTAGGTCAGATGCTGCAAATGTCACGAATTGGCTCGAAATTTGAGCATGCACAATGCCCTCACCTCAGCTGCAGCAACAATTTGCAGGTGCGGCTCTTGCTCAAAGTTTCAACAAACAGAAGGACATGACTTTGAAGTACAATTTACACCTGCACGTTTGCAGCCAATCAAATATTTGTCTGTGGGCTTGCGCCCAGCGTGTTTGCAAAAGCAGACCTTTGCTATCTCTTCAGTGAGCACAGGAACGCACCACTCAGCATCACAAGGATCTGCTGTTGCATATGCAGGACGATGGCTAAACACAAGTGATCACGCTATTGCACTACTATTAATTGATGACCAGGTGTACGTGCACAAACGCATGCCTGACACATATGATCTATATAGGAATTGAGTTCTGCAAAACAGTGAGCCACTTTGATCTAGTATGGGCACATGCAGCATGACAGAGTTTGCTGCTAGATGCATCTCTTATAACCACATTTTGTCGTGAGATCTACATCAGCCCTGTGCTGTCCTTTCATCCCCAGCAGCAAATTAAGTACTTGTCAGTAGTACAGTTGCATGATGGCTGACTATTAGTAGGGAGAGTGTGGGTTACATTTTTTGGATTGGCTTATGTTCCTCCACCTGAAGAAGAACTAGGAGGAGCTTCTGAGGTCAGTGCAGATGGGGACTCTTCTGTTGGTGGGGGCACAGGAGCTGGGGCCTCAGCATTGGTGGGGACGTACGTTCCAGCTGCAGAACATCACAACACTATTGCCACTGCATATTGCCATCGCATTGCGGCAATGATGAAACTTGTTGCCATTGCAATGTGTGCTCTGATGCGCAATGTCATGTCCAGCAGGTGCAGCAAATGGCTCATGATGCATGCATGGTGTGCATCCAAACTTGATGACAGAGCAGACATGTTGCTGCATGAGGTTCAGCTGTGAAGCAGTCTAAGTAATCAACAAGCAGACGGTTTCTGGCGCCAGGGTGCATGGGTGCAAAGGCAATGATAGCGCATGTGCAGAGATGTATAAGACTTAATGCCTGACCCTGCTGCAGCATGCGTTCACGCAGCTGGTGGACCTCCTCCAGCTCTGCAAGAATCCTCTGGTGCTCCTCAGCCTCGTGAAGGGCACCTGTCTTTTGTGAGGTGGCTTCAAGCAACCTGTGAGCTGTTGCGCCAAGCACAATCATGCTCAGAAACAAAAGGGCCATCTTTGTGGTGTTCATGGCTGCCTGCACACGCACCACCGTCTGCACGGATCTGACAGACACGGACAAAGCCGCTGATCAGATACGCCATGCCATGCCATGCCGTTCCTGGCGAAGACCCGTTTCGACGCAAGTCCCGTTATGGAGCCATACGCGACGACGTACATACCTAATTCAACAACGCATCTTACATGCCGAGCACATGTGCATTGTGACAGCCAGCGCGAGATCATGCTCAGGAGGAAGTGTACAAGTTATCGTGCAAACAAGAGCGTGACCACGAAAATGGATGCGTGCAAGCAAACGAACCGTGCATGTGCCTTGCATATCAAAGGCCAACTGCAAAGCATGTGCATGATCCACAACTTGGTTGCTAAGCCGAAAATGCGAGATCAGCCTGCAGAGCACTCAAACTTGATCACGCGCTGTTGCCGCACCTGATCGAACACTTCTTGCTTTCAGTCTCGCAGAAAACTTGATGCGCAGCGTAGGTAAGAGAGCTTTGTGTTGCTTGCGCTGTGCTTGCGGAAGGTGCAATTTGGGGCCCATCACGTCGAAACGAAAGGGCCCACGTGATTAGTGGTTTACTCAGGCCTATCCTGCTTCAGCCTGCCTGATGCAAAGCACAGTTCTCACAGGATGCACCAGGGGTGGACGTCCCAGCCTGCTGTCAGCAGCCTAGTGTTGCTTCGAAATGGTGTGCGGACTTGCTCAGCACAACATCATGCGCAACTGGCAGCGCCATTTCAAAAGCAGGCACGTGCACAGGAATACGTTTGCTTTCTGAACTGCAAGTTCGCTGGCCATACCTGCTGGCACTTCTTTAGAAGCTGCCATGCTACCTGCAAGGCTATGCAAAAAGTGTCCAGCACACGCTGCTTTGCAACGACATTCAGGACTGTCAACGTTTGTAAAGTCTTGAGTGCAAATGCAACTAAGCAGGATGGTAGCAAGTTTGAGGGCCCGAAACATGTGATAACCCCATTGTATGTGATGTAGAATTCAGGCAGTGGTGCGATGCGGAGTTGTTAGCTGCAAGTCATAAATTCATAACCCTAAATCATTTGATTAGCTGCAAGCCATAATTTCTGAAGAGTATAACAGCATCAGCATATTCTTAATTGAAGCCAAACATACATATGCAAGTAGCTACTATGCAAGTAGCTACTATAGTCCTCAACAGCATATGCTCTTGAGTGGCACAGTCTTCATATACAATGCAGCTGGACTGCAGCAACTGAATTGGAGCCACATCCCCTGTGGGACTGCAGTATCAAAATAGTAAGCTTTGATAGCAAGAACCTTGGTCCTTTCAAAAACAAGGTTGTGGCTGTCCCCCAAGGCCTAATTCTTTATCTCTGTTACTGCTTGACATGTCCGCTGAATCCACCGATGAACTTCTGCCAACTTTTGGCAACAGTATCATCAGCTGGAGCAGTCTCTTGATATGAGGGCCGTGCCAATGCAGCCTGCACAATTGGGCACCAGCATAGTCAGCAAGCTGGCTGAGAGGGTGCAGACCCAGAGCAAGGCAGCAAACCAACATGCCAACACAAGGCTGAGCATGCTGCAAGGACCTGTCATGTTGCACGCTATACACACAGCCGATGCCTTCTTACCGTCTGTGAATCAGAAAACAACCGTGTCAACCGTGTTAAGACCTGACGGAATGCATACATTAATTTTTTGTTCCTAGCATGAGACAGCTTATATGTCAATTCAACAACAGCTACGCAAGCAAACAAAGCCATGGCGGGAAAATGTCTGCCAAGTAGAGATCATCATCATGATCATGATCCACCACAGTTGCCTCATCAGCACGGACAAAATTATAAGACTGAAGTCCAGAAAATATGCCTGTGACAGGCAGTCTATGCAGTACACCAAAGGCAAGCGTATCACCTTGATCCAGGCGTCCAAGCGCGTAAGCTTCTGCTGCTGAATGGCTTTGTCAAGACTGTAGCCTCTCAGAACAGGAAGTGCTGCAGAAGCCCTGTGCACAAAAGGGGTGCCTGCCACCTCTGCAAAGCTGTAGCTCCCTCCCAGGAAGAAGTCACCGCCCTTGGAGGATCCATGCTGCTCAACAAACTTGTCCAGGTTCTGCAAATTCCAAATGCAGACATGAGTATAGCGGGCCTAGGCTAGGCTTAACACAGCAATCATCAGCGTCAAGTGAGCTGTGATCTTCATGCATGCCCACAAAAATTGGTGCTTGACAAACATGATTCCAGTTGGATCTACAGGGTGCACACAAACTGCTGCCACTGCTTGTTGCTGCAAGCAAGCGTATGGCATGCATATCTTGCTAAGCATATGGCATGCGCATATTCAAGACTGCATGAAAACTGGCACGAACCCTGTTTGCTGACTGTTGTGTTCTGAAAAGGTGACCATGATATACAGTCACATATGGAAATTTCATTATTGGGGTGTTTACTCCTACCTTGAGGGCAGTGTCCATCTTGGTTTTGGCTGCTTGCAGAGACTCCTCAGAGTCAGCTCGCAGCAGCCCAAACAGGCTTGGCAAGAAGGTTTCTGAAAAGAGGTCCACAAACCATCTCACCTACACAGTTGCCAAATATCATTGACAAACACAAGACACATGAAGCTAGCAAGCAACCAGACAGCAGGGGCCATATGGGCCGAGTATCCAGTTGTTTTCCAAGAGTTTCTCTAGATTGTCAGTGCTTGTCAGTGCTGGCTCAAAAGGAGCACGGCAAAGCTTGCATATGACCAATCAGGTGCTCACGAGCTGGATTTGTGTGTCTTCACAAATACAGCCAAAGGCACCACAGCTCACAGCAGGGCATGTGGTGAAATCACACCTGCACCTGGGTGTAAACTTACCTTGGCTAACTGCAACGGATCTTCTGGGAACAGCTTGACACCGCTGGACCTGTACTGCACGTCCAGGTACTCTGATACCACATTGGACTCAATCAGCTGATTGTCACCATCTGCAGCAGTAAACTTTGCCATCCCAATTTGTACGTATTCTCCTTGGTAGCATATACACAGTTGTTTGCTTTTCGCTGCTGGACAAGAGTCATGACCCTGCCAGACGTTGGCAAAGACATATGCATGTACGTGCGACGTGAGCACATGTCATATGTGTATGGTGTGATGTAAGTAGTTGCATACATGTGCCTCTTTAAATTTGCTGCAACTGTAGATTTACTCGAAACAAAATGATCCATTAGCTCATACTGGGTATAGGTGTCTGATAGCGGTGGTTAGAGAACGAGATGCAGAAGCACTCTCACCAATGATGATGGGAACCTTGGCTGGAGCAGTGGGATCTGGATGAATGGATGCGTACAGCTCCTTGAAGTGCTTTGGCTTGTTCTGCAGGTCGACAATTTTCTGCTCGAAGTTGAGCTTTTTCTCGATCAGAGTGATCCATGCTCTCTGTGCAAAGGGGCATCTGCAGGCAGGCAAGCGACTGAGAAGCGTGGTTTACTGGCAGTGGCACTGGCAGTGGCGTCCAGGGCAAACTGGTCACGCATCTCCAACGCAAAGAGCGTCAAAAAGCATGGCGTTGCTCCAATATGCATGCACACTACTTCACCAGACGCAGTAACAAGCTAAGCAATCTTCGGTTCGCGAATCACTTACGTCCCGGAGTCATAGAACTGGATGGCAGTCGAAGGAACCTTAGTGATGGATACCATTCCTGTGAGGGGATTCACGCCTAGCACTTATTTGCCAGCGTACTTTTGCTTTGACAAGAGGTCTTTATCTCGCAAGCACAAGCGCATGAAAACTTGGTTAAAGCTGGGAGCATGAGCAGGTGCATGCCATCACATAATTGCACGCGCCTTGGCGTTATGGATTGACAAACAATGACCACCCACCCCAATCGACGAAAAGGGAAAACCCATTTCCAGACTGGGTATTATACGCATCTTGCTGTGGCAGCAGCTATGTTGCAAAGTCAAATGAACGAAATGTGCATTCATGCACTGTCTCCTCTCACACAATCTTTTACGTTGTTCCCTCAACGGTGTCAGCAAAGCCCTACGGGAAAATAACAGACGATTTTGACTTTTGTTGGCATGACTCACATGACTGCCATCACCACCAAAAGGCTTATTGCAAAAAAACAAAGGCATGTGTCACAGCAGTGGCAGTGCTTTGCCTGCAGAGGTTGAAAAGAGATCAGTCAGCACAAGGTCACTCAAGGTCAAGTCTGACCTCAAAACTACATGGGAGTTAAAATTATGGAAAGGACCATCATAGCTTTCACCAAGAGATTGTGTGAGCACAGAGGAATGTGTAGCAGAAAGCCTGATAGAATTTGAACCTAACCCAAAAAATGCTGACACAAAGCACCTAGGTCCTCAATTGCTGTATGCCAATACCACTGATGCATGTATTGCAGATCTTATAAGTGATGTGGTTGGTAAAAGATTACAGCTAGCGTCGTAAGCAGGCTCATTACATTTGCATATGAGCCACTCTGTAACATAAGTAGATATCGCAGGCTAAAATTGACTCTGCAGATGTCTCAGGTGATTTGCACTGCAACTCGAGACTGACAATCTCACGCATCACGACAGCTGTCACGAGCCTTGTTTGCCTGCAAACAAGTTTCTAAAGCCCGTTGACGTCATCCACAAGACAATGTATCACATAGGTTCACTGCACTGGTCACAGCATTCATTGTTAGCCCTCATATGCCTGGTCAGCATCACACGACCCTGTACACTCACATGCTTTGACACTGCTCCTGATTTTGTGATATTGACAAACACAAGATTCCCTGTTCTGCCAGCAAGACCATGCCATTCCGTTGTAGCTTCAGCTTTGCTTGAATCGAGTATCAAGTCTGGAGAGTGGTGCTACTGGCCTGATCCAGAGCCACCACTGCTGCTGGTACTAGATCCGGCATCTGATGCTCCTGTAGCTGCTGTGCTGGCTGAGCCTGGAGCATCACATACAGTCAATCAGTCATTCATCGGTCACTCATTTGTTTTTTGTCTGTTTGTTCTGCTTTCTGTGCCTTTGTCTGTACAAAGCCTTTCCCATATCCTCCTCGGGACAATTATGTATAGTCCTGAGTAAGTCCCTGTATGAGGCTCCATGAAACACACATAGTGCTCGTGAGTGACACGTGTGCGCTGCACAAATGCAACTTGGGCCTGAAGCCAAATCTTTGAACTTGGTTGTTTGCTTTGCCAGTGTGGTCAGCCAAGGTAACAGCTATTTTCTCACTGCTGCTGCTGCTGCTGTGTTACATGAAGATTCAGTCACAATGCCATGCTTATCAACAACCACGCTTATCAGGAGGAACTATGCCACTGCTGCTTCAACAACAGCAGTGTCAGGACTGCTGACAGAAACACCACAGCTCTGCTTGACATCAGGGTGGAAACCCAAATAGGCTTTTCACACAGGGAGCTACCAAGGACAGTACTAGCCCGACCCTAGGGGAAGACACACAATGGTCGCCCAAGTGAATGTAATGCAAAGTTGTCATGATACTGGAATGTAAGTGAGGTTGGAGACTGACCTGCGCCACTGCTGCTGCTTCCAGTGGGAGGGGGTGGGGGAGGGGGCGCCCCTATGGCAGTCCCTGCCCCTGACCCTGACCCTGATGTGCCAGCTACCCCCGATGATACTGCAGGGCTGGACATCAAAGAAGATGAAGGTGCAGGGGCAGGTGCTGGTGCCCCTGATGATGATGTATAGGTGGCAGCTGCACACGTGTGTATGCATTCAGGAAGCATTTCTGACTGAAAGCGCAAAAATGCTCTGCTTGCAAATGTGACCAGCACATCTCTCAGCAAAGCCGTTCGTGCGTGCATTTTCACTGCGTCATTACCAGCCAGACAATTTGACTGGAAGTAACAGCTTCACAAATGCTTTCGATGTCTGCCTCACAGGCTTTGCACTGTACAAAGGTACACCAAGTCATTCCTGACTGCATCTCACCTTGTTGTAGCATGCGCTCTCGCAACTGATGCACCTCCTCGAGCTCAGCCAGTATCCTTTGATGCTCTGTCGCAAAGTCTAGTGTGTTGCTCAGAGCAAACTCGTTTGTCAGCAGTTTGCGTGGGGCCACGGTGGTAGCGATGCTCATGAGCACCAGCAACACAAGGATGGCTCCTTTGAACTGCATGCTAGGTCTCTCTCTGCAACAGCGTGCTGTGAGTCAACAGTTTGCATGTTTGGCGTTGAGTGCAACTCGAATAGTGGGATCAAGTGTCAGCAGCAAACAGGTCTGACAAGACTGGCAGAAAACAGGGGCACTCCGGAAGAAGTAGCTGTGCATGCCATGACTGGCAAGAGTAACGGCAGCAGGCATCAACAAGAGTCTTTGTTACAATGACATCTGGAAGCTTGTTGTAGTGACAAAACTGCAAACAGTCATGACGCAACAGCTTAAAGCTTGCAAATTGTAGAATCGCGTGCATGGCTGGCCTGCTTGGCATGCACTGTTACCAACTTCAACAGCTCAGACCTGGGTGGGTCAAGAGCAGGTGAATGAAGACTCACCTGTTATGCAGCCCGATTGTTGTGCTTATGTTGCCCACCCAGCTCGTAGCGCACCCCGTGCAACTGCAGGTCTGAAATTGGCCCGGGGCCCGTAGACTACCGGAAAAGATGTCGCTTACAGGTGGCTGTTCACGGTGTAGTGTATTGACGACAAGTCATGCACAGGACCAGGTGTACAGAGGCGAGCAAACACAAGGCGTCAGTGTCCTCCTTCGAGACCAAAATTGTGTCTGGGAGTCGAAAGGGCACCATTCAAAAGAGCCGTTTGCCTGCAACATATGACTAATGGCATTATCCCCCTGTATATTCCCACCCATGCATATATATATATATATATATATATATATATATTTGTGTGACTGACCACTGATTCCCACCCAAGCTGCGCTGAGAGGGCGCTGACTTTTGGGAGGTATAACTAAGCAGGGCCCTGGGGCGCAGCGCACAAAGCACATTAGCAATCCCAAACAGGTGCTCACTCTGCAAAATGCAGCATGAGACACCAGAACACGTTTCTGACTGCAAGCAGTCTGATGATCACACATGCTACGGAGGAATCTAAGCTTATCATTATCATTGCAAGGGAGGTATGCATTGCATGCAAGTTTGAAGAAGGAGTGCCACAGCCGTTGAACAACAGGTATTCATTATATGATAATGTAGCCATTGACGTTGCTGTTGTGCTGAGGTCTGTCATGGTGTGCATGTATGCCTGACTGCGACTGCTTCATTGCATGCTTCAGACGCTCCACTCAAGGCTTGTAGCTGATGCAAGGCCTCGCCCACCAACCTTGGACATCTCTCAGCAAGCATAGCAACAGGAGCTGCAATCATGTCAAGCTGGCAGATGCAACTTAATGTGCTGATTCATCCATGTTGGACCCGTGCAGAAGGTGCCCCGGGAGTGAGTCCATACTCATCACTCCTGTCACTGCCAGGAGCAGGTGCGGGGGCCGCACGACTTGAGGCGTAGGTAGCAGCTGCACACAGTTGAAGAGATGTGATGCGTAGCCACCAACCCGTTGTATGAGTGATTACTGCAATATGTGGCACACTTGCAAGGTCATCATGCATGCATTGCAGGCTTGGCTGCCATAGAAACAAAAATTGCTTTCAGTACCGAGGCAATTGCAACCAACTTCAACCGAAATCTGTGGCATGAGATGCGACCACATTGCTTAATACCTATCATCACGGTGATTCACATAGCTTTCCAAACATGCATTTTCCCTGCTGTAGCATGCACTTCCAACAGCATATTTTACACTGCAAAGTCGCAGCCCTCAGACAAAAACGTTCGCTCTTCCAAATTCAGACCGGCGATCAAGTCGGTTGTTCTAGCCCTGGCGGAAAGCAGGCAGTGTTGCTTGCGGAAAGTGCATGCAGGGCATCAGTTGCAGCATTTACGAGGTTTACGAGGTGCGCTGAGGCACGTGAATGTCATGACAGATATGCCTCCAGTCAGTGCAACAAGCACTCAGGAAAGTCTGTGCTTTTTGAATTTCAGAGGGTCAAAATGTTGAGAAGCCATCAAAGCTGGTGATACACTGCCAGGAACAACAAAGCGCAAGCACCACCAACAGCCTCATATTTCCTCCATCTCCACTACAAGGCCTGATTTGCTACGGCGCTCAACTTTACTTTCTGTTTGCTCATAATGATCATTGCCATGACCAGCATCACAACGGTCTGCATCATTTTCAGCAGCTGGGGCGTCGCCTGCTTGCGCATTACTATTTGGTTGCCTGCTTGCCTGCCTTTGCGCACCTGCAGGATGTGCCTGGGTTGTCCTGGTTGATATGACCCTCTTGTTGCTGTGCAACTTGGCTTGTCCATTCAGTTGCCCTGCTTGATGTATGCCATCATTAACATGTGACTGTGAATCAGCTTTAGGGGCATCTGGAGCAGGACTGGCTGCTTGGGGCTGTTTGAGCTGCCCCTTTGGCTGTTGTGACGGCCCTGCTGACTCTCCAGGCTGATCTTCAACAAGGTCAACAACCTCTGCAGCACCTGTCAGAACATAACAATACTTGCGACCAAGGCAGACAATCACAAACAAAGCGAATGCTGCATGTAATGTGTGTGAAGCTGTGGTGTGCTGTTAATGACAGCAATGTCTGAGACGGAGCTTGTCTTGCTGCATTTCTTATAAAAACCCGCTTGTGTAGCTGCGGGCTGCCGCCTTAGGAGGCTCCCGGTATGATTGCTGAAAAGCGTTTTCTTTTCTTTTCTAATTGCTTGTGTTGGACTTAATGCCTGCATCACTTATGCTCAGCAAACAGCGAGAAAGGATGAGGACTTTACATCGCTCATTAGCACCCCTGACCAAGACAGAGTTGCCATTGAGCATCACACATCAGCAAGTCTGATGCCATGGCTACATACAGTGTTGTGTGACCTAGCATAGGCCTGGCACAAAAGCACATGCAACAGCTCATGCCATATGAATGAACTACACCAACAATGCACCATCAATGCACAAAGCACTGCAACAATGCTGTCCTGTGGCGTAAACGCTGAAATCGTGAGCCACGCACTGCAACACCTCACAAGGTAGTGACCTCTGCATTGGCAAACCAGTAAGACCTGGCATTATAAGGGAACTGAGAATCACAGCAACAACACACCGATGGAGTCTTACCTGACAAGTCTTCTCTGGACACGCCGAGTAAAGCGTGGTCTGCATGCTGCTGGCCAGCATGTGCGGCTGCATTGTCGCCGTAGTCCTGGTGCAAGCGCAGGCGAGTCCAGATGCTGCGCAGCAGCTGGCGCCAGGCTGCATGTGCTTCCTGCTTGCGCCTCTCAGCAGCTCGCTCCTCTCGTAGCCTGCACAAAGTTATGTGTACCTGTTTCTTACCACTACACTTCCAACGTTTACTTTTATTTATTTCAAGAGATTTGAATTTTTTGTTTCCCCCCCCCCCCCCTCCCATCAGACATAGGACATTGATTGGTTTCGAGAGCTGCAAGCCCATTTGTGCAGCTGCAATAGACCTGGACTGGAGAGCTTTGCGTCTCACCGTTCATCTTCAATGTATGCCTCCAACACAGTTGCTTCATCTTCTTTGCACACCACCACCCCTTCAATGACCGGCACACTTCTTCCTCCTCGGATGTCAAAGCCTGTCATAGCAGGTGCATAATCCACCGACAGCTTCTTGCAGATGGGACCCAGGCGAGGCATCTGCAGATGCACTGTGCCCTGCACCCGAGCCACAGCTGTCACAAGCAGTGACTGCGTAAGTCAGTAACGAACTCTGGTAACCAGCAGCAAGACTCATCACGGCAGCAACGTAATGTATGCCTTGGGTGTATACACCTTGTGGAACGCATGTCAAGCAAGTGTTGGGTTGTGGGTATACCAGTGGCTGCAGTGTGCAGTTCAGCTTCCCCACCAGCAATTGCTGCTGGCTGAGTTATGCACAAGAGGGGTTCCTTTTGAACAAAAAGCCTAGAAGTTCCGGCAACTCAAGACTACTCCTCCCTAGAAAAGCTGACGGTATGGCAGCAAAACAGTGTGCAATCTTCAAGCTGTAGCTTGAGCATATAGCCAGGGCTTTGTGAAGACTCAGGCATTGGAGACATGAAACTCCTGGGCATCTGCAACTGCCTATCTGACAAATGGAAAGGATAGCGTGTGGAACATCCTAACATCAGGAGACAGTGGCCAGCCCTATGCGCTCTACCTTGGGCAGCTCAGATGCTAGCGGTGGGCAGTGCACGTTGCCCCTGTCATTCTTAGGCACCACCCCTCCCACAGCTATGGGCACCTCCCATTGCTGCGTCTGCCACCGCCCATACATTTTTGTCACCATAGAGTCCGGTACAGGGATGACCGATGTTGTCTCCTGTACAGCATCTTCATCAGCAGGTCCCTTAGATGGGTCAGTATGGGGCCCAGGGGCATCTTTGACCCCTCTTCGCTTCACCACCTTGTAGGGCTGGGCTAGCTCCTCAGTCTTCACTTCCAAACCATCCCGGAGCCATCTGTACATAGAGGAAACAAATGCTCTAGCAAGTCTGTCATCAGTTGAGCTCAAAAGCACAGCGAGGTATCTTTGGCTGTGACATAAAACGCTGCGTGCTTGAGCTGCTTCTGCTCTCGGCAAAAGAAAAGGCAGTGGGCAAAACCAAAACCACTGTGCAGCAAATATGGCTTGGCTCAGCTGGCATACAAGCTGAAAACACATCTCTTGCGCATCACTCACAGATTTGTTTTAGCTATGACCGCCAGAATTTGGGCCTTGATGCTTAGTCCGTCTCAGCCAAAAGCTCACTATGCTGCTTCTATACAGTCAAGATGTGGCCTGGTCATGTTGAACTGTCCATTTCTCCTGACACAGCAGCACGCAGACCTTCTTGTATGTTGTAGCGCACAGATAGACAAGAGACCTATACAGTCAGAGGCAGGTTGTGAGGCTATGCAAATAGGATGTTTGCAAGGACCAAGCACTGCAGCAGCGGGTGGGGTGAGGGGTAATTGTAGGGGGGGGGTGTGTGGGGCGAGGCAATGTAGGCCCCACCCTTTTTCTGCCCCTCTGTGCTGCACATGCTGGCAAAAGTTTGCACATGCACAATGAAACACTACATACAGCTCTCAGAAAGTCAAAGCCATCACTACTGTGGCAGAAACAACCATTGCAGTTTGAAGCTGAACTCAGAAATGCCTTGGGACTAGTATCAGGCCTGTTCTACTTTAGGGAGAAATCTCAGCTCAAGAACAGAGGAATGTTGTATCGTCAGAGAAACTGATAAGTCTTCCTGGATGGCACACCTGTCTGCCGTGTGCAGCTCAGCAAGGGCTTCTCTGGGGTAGAAGCCCTCCCCTCTGTGCATACCAGCCTTCTTAGTTCCAGGTTTCAGTGCAAAGTACCTCCCAATATGCCGCTCTAGTACATACACTGGGTGGTGCCTGCAGTGTCATTAAAGTCTGCTGTGAGCGGCCAGTCACTTCTGTATGTACTGCGGCTCAGCCACTGATACATACTTGCAATCAAGACTAAAACGTTGCCTGTATGATGATTGCAGTGTCCACGAAAAAAGTGCTGCCTAGGTGATGGTTGCAGCCTAACACAAGCCAAAGTACATGCATAAGGTTTTGGCCTGCACAAGGGGATGCTTTTGTACCAAGACACAGACCCTGTACCACACCAAGGGCCAGGCTGCAATGCGTAGGGCAATGAGGCTTGTCAGCCAGACATTGGGAATCAAGGCAAGGGGTTTGAATCGATATTGAAACATAAATTTGGAAATCTGATTATAATGAAATGAAAGAAGGAAATGGAAGAATGAAATAAAAAATGAATTGATATATCACATGAAATATAATATAAATACATGTTGAATACATCATAAAAGCCATTGCATCAAGGCAAGGGTTTGAATGTCCAAGAAAGCAATGCTATGTGTTGAAGAGCTTGAGTGAGCCCTACTTGAACCCGTCAACATTGCTGGGCAAGCCTCTCCTCTCTGATGCCGCCCTCTGATTCAGCTCAGCATCCTCCCTTTTCAGAGCCAGTTCTGCAGCCCTAGCCGCCAACTTGCTAGTCTTGTCATCAGCACCACTTGTGGCCCCAAAGCCTGCAGCTGGAGGGGGCAGGGCTGCTGGGGAACGCCCCTGGCGGCTCTTGAGATCTGACCCTGCTGCCTGGCCAGGTTGATGTTCATTTGCTTCTTGCAGTGCAGCAGGCAGCTGCAGTGCTTTGTGGTGAAGGGTTGTTGCAGCCACCTGCATCAGTGCTACTTTGCCAAGCTGCTCTGCCATGACAGGCTGTCACAGGTTTCACAGAGAACTATCCAACTTATGCTTGGGTGCCTGCAGACATGTGTGCATGGACTACGTGCAACATGGGTGCATGTTGAAGCAGCATAGAGCAAACATTGACATCACTACAACCTATGGTCTTGGCTCCAGGCTGCTGCCTCAGGAGGCTCCCGCTATGATTGTTGAAAGGCGTATTTTTTCCCTGTGCAACGACTGGGAACGCAGAAAGCTCACCTCATGCTTACGCAAGGGCTTGAGGGTCTGCTCCCACCAGGCATTGTCGCGCAGCTTGTCAGCTGCAAGCACGCTGCCTGTGTAGCGCTGTGTGACATCCTTAGCGCCTCTGTTGGCAAATGCAACGACATAAGCTAGGCCTCCTGGCCTGCAACAATATATCTCAATTGGCACTAATTACTATTTATGACATATTGTCTGTACTTAAGTCTGCATGTCACCAAGTGCTTACAGGCACGGCCAGTGTGTGAAGACACTCAGCCAGAGTACTGTCAGCAGGCTTGACTGTAAGCAGGACTATCTCAACAGCTCAGCAAAATGTGAAGGACCATCCAAGGGGAAATTGACACACTACAGGCACAGACCTCACAGCTTGAGACAGATTGATGAGTCAACACAGCTGTATATTGAGCTGCATGCAGGGGCAAAAAAGCAAGATTGACAGCAGATCACAGTCCTCGTCAACCAGCCTCAGCAAGAGCAGTTGCACAAAGAGCTGCTGCAAGCGCTTAGATGGACTGTGTGGCATGCACTGGACACTTGGCAAAGCACAGACCTTTGATGGTCTGCTCAGGATCAAGTGCTTTGCAGGCTGTGCACAACAGCAGTTCCTCAACACATTTGAAAACTACATGAAAGCGTGTTTGTCAGATTTACCTGATGCCAGCTCCCTCCACTTTGTCTGGAACATCCAGCCAATTCAACAGTGGGTCCACATGCACCCATTTCCCAAGCTCAGCTGAACCACAGAACACCTCAGCCCAACAGCTGGCTGCACTGCTCTGTGCCAGATCCTGGTTGGCGAGACGAGCGTCCCGGGCCCAGGTCTCGCCAAGAGTCGGCTTGGGACCGCCAGAACGTGGTGACAAAGCCGAGGGCATAGGCTCGTCGTGTACAGCTTTTGCGGTGGGCTTGCGCTGCACCCTGTGCTGTGCTTCCGCAGCTGTGGACGCCATGGCCATAGCGAGCTGGTTCTCCAGCTCAATGTCGCCAACACGCTTTGCCTTTGCTGCCGACTGCGCTCCGCTATCAGGATGCTGAGTGTCTACTAGAGAGGCTGCACAGGCAGCAGCCATGTCGTCCTGCAGCTGCAGCTCTGCTTCGTCAGGCTCCTCTGCTGCGCCTTTGATCCCTCTCCGCTTGCCCTTGCTGCCCTTGGCAGCTGGTTGCCGATGCTGCACTTGAGTGCGCACGCTGCCTTTGGCATCATCGAACGCCTCATCTGTCAGTTGATCAGCTGCCTTCTTGCCCCTTCTCTTGGTGGCCTTGGCAGCTTTTGGGTTCTTCTGGGATGCCTCTGGGGATGTTGGGGCTTCATTGGTCTCAGCACTCTCATCAGACTTTCTCTTTCTGCCCCTGCCCTTCCTGCTTGGAGCATCAGCTGTGACAGACACGCCCTTGGTAGTAGCAGCTGCTGAAGCTGAGGCTGGATTGGCTGTTGCTGCATTGTCTGGCTTTGGCTTTTGCCGCCGTGGTTGTTTCAGGTGAGCAGATGCCATTCTTCTCACACCAGGGTTCAGTGGCATGGGGTCAAGCACCCTGCAGTCACCTCAAACTGTCAAAGAAATCGCAGAACAGCATGCAGAAATAGTAATTGCACGACAGCCCTACAGTTACAGTGGCCTGAAACTTCTCCCAATATAGAAACGTGTTTCTACTGTCCCCAGGCGTCTCATTGGGGGAAAAGTTTCCCTGGTAGGATGGATGTTTCTGTAAAATTATAGATGTTTTGGGAGTATTTATCTGACCAGTTTGCATGACCATACTACACCTCTGCCGCACGTACACACACATGACAGAGCAGAATGCATCGCAAGCTACTTGCAATAAGAGGCCACTGCTGGAGCAGTGATTGCACAAATGTCGCTGTTGGCTTGCAGATGTGCTGTGGTAAGCATAGCGTCCATGTACTACTCATAGAACAGAACCAGCCCGTCCTGAGCTGTGCATCATACACACAATGAAACTGTTCATTGGCTGCTTCTGATTTGTGGCTGCTCATTCAGCTCCCTGGCAAAGCACACAAACAACCACAAAACCATGCAGTGTATGGTGAAGAACAGTGCAGAACATAATAGAGAAATACAGCCGTCGACTGGATTTTGACTTCTGACAGCTCACACCTGACAGAGCGTACCAGCAGGGCCTGAGCTCTGCACAGGGACACAAACAACGCCTGCAGCTGCTCAGCACTGCCCTGCTTGGCCGCAGCCACAGCTTGCAGCTGCTCTGTGACGCTATCCAGCCCATCAGCCTTGCCAGCAAAGTCATCTTCGTCAGGGCTTTGTGGAAGGGCAGGCGGCAGTTGCTGGAAGGTGTGTTGGAACCAGCTCAGCAGGGGCTGCAAGGCAGAGGGGCTGACTCCTTTGCATGTGTCAGAGGGTGGTATGACCTCAGGGGGTACAAGGGAGAGCATGGTGGCCTGCAAAGCAAGCACAACTTCTGCTAGCAGAAAGGCAAACACACTCCTGCCAGTCATTGTTGCCATGTCACTTGCTATGCTGTGCTGGGCTGTTTTGCTGCAGACTGCTGGGACCGACCTCACAGATTGCTATGTCAAGTTTGTTCCATGCCAGTGAAGCTCCATGCTCCACAATGCAGCATCAAATATACATCACACATATCTGAGACATGATGCATGCCTTGACGCATGTCCCACAGGTATGTGTGACATGTTTGATGTGTCTGACAGCATCTGTAGCATGTTTTGTCATGTACATAACCAATGTGCATGCTGGCTTATGGATTACCTGCAGGAGAGGGTCATCTGCACCTTCGTCGTACAAGAGGCCCTGAGAGAGCAAGCACAGCAACTGGGTCCTGTGCAACAGCCGTGCCATTTCGCGATCTTCCTTTGTGATGCCTTTGCGGCGTGGTCTGGAGGGCCCTGAACAAAACCAAAAAGGATGAAATGACATAGGCTAGATGAGAAAGGCCTGGGCTGCTAGGGCGCAAGAGGCTGCGCACTGCCTGTCAGGATGGTACAGTTACACTCTGCAGGGCTCTTTTGACCCAGGTACAAGCAAAACCTGGTCACCCAAGATGTACCCCATCTTGCTTTTAACTGTAACCACAAGTACATAGTTAAAATGCTTTTGGCAGTGACCAAGTTTGTGATAGGATCACATTTAAATTGCACTGCCGTTTGACAAAATGCAGGTCTTGCCTGAGTGATCAATGCACTGATGCCTGAAGTGATTCTGGATCAACCCAATTATGAAACTACAAAACTGTACAGTTGGAACTCACTTACACCTATATAGCTGCTTAGGCAGTCCATTATGAGCACACTGCCTGCAGATAGTGGCGGCCATGCAATATGTGGCTGTCATGTGCAAGTAGGCGCAAACTAGTGACCTTTCAGTGCTGTGCATTCACGACTAACCTGCTTCCTCTGTAGTCTCAACATCAAAGCTACCAGCAACGCCAGACACTGCTGTTGACATGTCAGCCGCATCAGCTTCTGCAGTCTCCCAATCTTCCTCTTCTTCAGCTGCATCCTCCCACTGCATGCTCGCGTACATCTTATACGATGGCGCCAAGGCAATGTTGTGCTTTGGAAGAAGTTGCTGCTTGCACCATCAACACTGTGTCATGTGGGTGAGTCTCAGATGCAGCACACACACACACACATGCCTACTGGAAGGTCAAGAAGGCAAGAGCATTCTGTGACAAGGCTTGCATGAATGTGTCAAACTGCGCAACACCTCCTACGTGATATGACATGGTCACATGCATTGACATGAGGCAAAATCTAAATATGACGCTGGCAACTGATGCACTGAGTTGATGTTGTCAAACACAGACCTCCCAATCTGAAGCAGATGCCAAATCAGCGTTTCCTTCATCATTCTGCTGTGCAGCCTTCTGTTCTGCAGCTGCAGCTTGAGCTTGCGCAGGAGCACCACAGATGGCTTCTGCTACAGCACGAGGCTTTGGCAGAGGAAACGCCCCAGAGCTTTTGGCTTTTGTTCCCTACAGAAAGACAGACTCAAGTCATGCGCACAGTCAGCAACCTCAGGAAGGTCATAATCCTGGCACACCCGGTTACTTGGATGCAGCGGTACCGTTTATCAGCTAAACTGGGGTCACACAGCACAAGTGAACACAAGACTGCTGCTGAAGCCTTGCATCATGAGAAGTCCAGCAGCATGCCGGGTGAGTATGGGTGACAGCAAACATGTATCCTACAAATCTTGTGACTCTAATTGAAAGCAGGCTGTACCTTTGCTGCAAATGCACGCAAGCGGCGGTTGCCGACTCTGTCTAGCAAGGTGTCTACTGACTGCCCACTGGCACCTGCCAAGGTACCTGCAGGCCCTGACACCCTTGCAGAGTTGGTAAAGGAGGGTGTTGCAGAGACTTCCCTCAGACAAGGCCTGTTGCTTGCTTCCTTGCTTTGTGATCTGTGCAGGCAGTAAAATAAATACCCAATGATGTAGTCACCTGAAGCAGTCACCGCTTCAGCTTTTCGATCGTGTTCTGTTAGCGGATTGTCAGCACCTGGCTGGTCGCTTTCACTGGCTTTGCGCTTTGGTGCCATGCTGGTTCTGTCGCGTCTCACACTCGCGCAACAAGTCACAGGTCAGCTGTCAGCATTATGCAAGGCGCATTGGTGCATCGTGATATGTGCAGAAGTCCTTCCAAATTGGATGGCATCGCCTCCTGTACATCGGCCTGTAAACTTATTTTTACAGCAGTGTTAGGTCATGACTTGCATGCTGTGGTCAATGCCATGGTGGTAGCATAATGCTTGTTGTGGCAGCGATAGACCTCACGAACAGGCCTGCCATACTAAAGCCTTTGCTGCTGACGTTTCACAATGAGTCAGCCGGTGCAGAGCTGGTGTTAAGCAGACGCATAATATCGTGACCAGCCACACCAGACTGATCTGTCCTGAGAGGACGTTAGCGTGCAAGTCAGTGAGCGGTGTGGCTTATACTCCTCGCAGGCATTTTTTTGTGGCAGCAAGGCCAATCTATCATTTTCATCCCGGACAACACGACCCCAAGGGATGTCGTGATCACTGTGCATGGCAACTTGGCATAGCCACCTGCACAGAACTTTTGGGCGTCCCTGCTTGACAGCCATTCCATCAAAGCCGTACGTGTTGTTCTTGGCAAGGTCACTAGTCCGTCAGCGCCTGCACACAGCACAGCACAAACTAGAAATGGCCTTAGCTGCCGCAGCATCAGCTTCAGCACACAGTGTGGCCTGGCAGTCTTTGGGGGCTGCGCCAGCAGAGCTAACACTAGACTTTACCTTGCCAACTGGCCAGTCTTTCCGCTGGAGGCAAACTGGGGAGGCCGAGTTTACAGGTGTTGTGGACAACCGAGTAGTGAGTTGCAACAGCTGCGAGTCTTACTCTTTGTTGCAAACAGCGTCTCCTGTCTGCTGCTCCACCAGCTGCTGGAGTCTGAGGGGATGCTCGTGTTGCAGGTCAAAGTGCAGCAAACTCCCAGTGATGTGCGATACCAGGTCGTTGCCCGAGGCGACAGTGCTGCCTCTTCTGAAGATGCTGCAGTCCTCAAAAACTACTTCAATCTGCAAGCTTGCCTGGAGGAGCTGTCTCAACAGTGGTCTAGCAGGGATGCCCGTTACAAAAGCATACACACTTACTTTCCAGGTCAGCCTAGCAAGTCTTCTTGCGGCAGTTTGGTTGCAGCATACATGCTCTGGGCGTTTACTCGCATAGTCTGCCACTTAGCTGGCTCACAGCAAATGATGGTCAACCCCAAGACTGACAGCATTGCAGCACACTTGTCATCAGTACCTGACTCACCAACATCTTCCTGTCTGGTTAGAATGCTCAGTCATGTTCTGAGGCCCATGTCACGCTTGACATCACCTTCAGCGTCCAATCACCTTGCCTCAATTGATTTGTTGGATCAAATCAATGTATTAAATCAATATGATGCGTGATTTCAGCCTATCCTATCTATTGCAGGGGCCAGAGTACTGAGGCAGGACCCTGTTGAATGCCTCTTCGAGTTCATCTGCTCCTCAAACAACCACATCTCACGCATCCATGGCATGGTGGAACGCCTCTGTCGAGACTACGGCACCCCAATTCTGCATGCCAGCACATGTCAGGCATCTACAGCATCAGCTCCCATTGGAGGCAAGGGCGCTGTTGCTGCTGCTGAAGAAGAGCAAAAGGCTGTGCCTGATTTGGCATTTTACTCATTTCCCACCCTGGAGCAGTTGTCAGCAGCTTCTGAGGCAGCTCTCAGAGCGGAAGGCTTTGGCTACAGGTACCATCAGACGCCCCTGCATTGCAGCCACGAGTGTCTGCAGGACGTCTGCAACACTTACTGGTATCTGGGCTTGTAAGCATGACGGTGCACTGACAGCACCACAGTACAGCCACAAGTGTCCCCAAGACATCTGCAAGACTTCAAGGTGTCAGTGCTCATAAGCATGACTGTGCTTTGACGACATCAAACTACAGCCACAAGTGTCTGCAAGACATCTGCAGGACTTACTGATGTCTGTGCTTGTGCTTGTGCACACATCACTATGCACCGACAACATCGTAATACAGCCACCAGCACACACAAGATACCAAGGTGTCTGCGTTTATATGCGCTACAGCATGACCTCACCGATTGTATGTGCCCAGCGTGCCTCTTTACACCACACTGTTGATCCCACAAAAGGATTCCCACTGTTGGGCATGGCTCGTGCTGCTGATTGTCATCATCACACAGATGCAGGCCTGATGTGTGCCATCTTGCATGTGACTGATGGTGTACATCAAGGCCTGCTCTGGCAACAAATGTCAAGTGCAGTGAGCATGCGTGCCTGCTCCTTTCATGCATTTGCAGCTATAGACTTTTGCTGTGCCATGTCAGCATCAGACAGGCAGCAGACTTTGGAATTTGATGCACCCCAGCACCTTGCTTGACTCACAAAGCTTCACCTTTCTGATACAATCCAAATGCTAGCACAAAGGTAGCGCAGTAAGCCAGCTGTTGCACAATGTAGCATCTTCGATTGCATGCGCCTGAGCTGTAAAGTTTTCTTTTCAGTACTGATGATCGGGTCAGCCAGCTTTGTCTCCTCCTGATGGTGGTTTCTCATTGACACAACAGACGTGTTGAGATTGCCTCATTACCATATCATTGGTATATCATTTTGTATTTATATACATGTCATACCATTTTACTGGTCCATGCAGGGCCAAGTTCATCACAGGCACAGTCCAAGCGCTGCTTGCCAAGCCTGAGGGTGGCAGGCAGTGGCTTTATAGCCTGAGGACTGTGCCTTACAAGGAGGCATCAGAAGCCCTGTGTGAGCTTCCCGGCATAGGACCCAAGGTAGGCATGTGGTTAGACATGCATTGCCATCATGCTCGTTGCGCTGAGCTAGTCGTTGCTGTCCTGCAGTGCACAGCGTTGTCTGCAGCATGTAATTTGGCAACATGCTTCCGTTCTCAAAAGGGGGTCTGTGTCACGCCATGCTCTATACATTGAATTATAGCAGTATCGGGTTGAAATTTGGAGACAATAGCTCAGATTTTATTTTGTTTTAATTTTACAAAAATACTGCTGCATGCCGGTTGCATGAAGGCTGACTAAGCTTTGACAAACAACCACATGAATAGTGGATCCAGCCAGGTGTCTGTGCCTTGCTTAGAGCAGAGATGTGAGACAGCATTATGCTGCGCAGGTAGCGGCATGCATATGCTTGTTTGCATTAGACAAGCATGAAGCCATCCCAGTGGACACCCATGTGTGGCAGCTGGCAGTGCGCTACTACACACCTCACTTGAAAGGTATGCAGCACCTGACCTGACTCTTCACACACATACAGCTAGTAGGTTCTTCTTCTCAGCCATCTCAGAACAGAGATTTGACTTGCATTGCAGTCAAAAGCTGGGAGTGTAACGCCATGCAGTATTGAATATGTGCTACTTCCAAAGGAAAATTGCTTCTGAAAGCTTTGCCAGGCACTTGAGGGATGTTTGCATGCATGTCTTCTTAAGCTCTATATGGCATCAGGACAAAACCTGGTCCTATGTCAGCATGGTGCATGCAGCAAAGCTTGCAGCATGACCTGCAGTGTAATCTGCTTAACGACTTGTGCCTGCATGCAACACACCTGCCGCCATGCCTTTTGCTACAACGCAATGGTGGTGGAACTGTTGACAAACTTTAATTCTACACTGCAACTCAATCCTCATATCTTGATGCAGGAAAGACCATGAACAAGAAGATCATGGTAGCAGTGGAAGACGCTTTCATTCAGCGCTTTGGGCCTTGGGCAGGCTGGGCTCATAACACCCTGTTCATCTCAGAGCTCGCAACTCAGCGAGAGCGCTTGCCTGAGCACCTACGGCCTGGTGGCAAATCCAAGGCTAGCAAAAGCAGAACAGCTGCCAAAGGCCATACAGAGGAAGTGTCAGATCAGTCTGAAACGATGAAGGTTGAGCAAGCTGCAGTTCAGAAGCGTGGCTTGAATGTGGATGTAGATGCAGTCAATGGTAACAAGAGTAGGCCAATCAAGAGAGCTAGGCGGGGCGCAAAGCACAAGCAGACAGAATTGCAAGGCATTGGCAACAATGACAACACAGGAGGGCAAGCATACTCTGATGCTGTGGTAGCTGAAGGTCCAGGTGTTGCCAAAAAGGCCAAAAGCCAGAAGTCTGCTAGCAAAGCAAAGAGCAAGCAAAATTCTCGTGTAGTCAACAGTAGCGATACAGCTGGATCACAGCTTGGCATCTGCACAAGATCATCAAGCATGGCTGTTGCAGCTGATGCTGCGGTTGATCAGGCTTTGCAAGATGCAAGCACACGGCTATAGAGCGGCAATAGGCTTCTGCTTCAATGGTGCAAATCTTATATGGTTGACAGTTTGCTGTTTTATATGAACCGTAATCTCTACCCTGACTGACAGGTTTGGGAAATTTACTGATGCATTACACTATGAAACCCAGCAAGTAAAGTTGAGAGGTTCCTTGCTGGGTTTCACAGTCATACGCTTGTTGCTGAGTGTTCAGGGCCTTTGATGTTCGCGGGGCTGCCCCCTTGGGACGACATTTGTCAACACGTAATTTTTGATTGCACCTTTACTCGAGCATGAAAAAAGTGACCAGCTTTGTTCACAGACACTTTTTGTCTAACACACGGCAGAAAAAGCCGATTGCCTATCTTATTATTGCCCAATGCAAATCAACTTTGCGCTTGGCTACAAGTGTCCATTCAGTAATGATTGCTTTGTTCCAGATGAGGCCATACCCTTTTGACAGATGAAAGTCACATCCTGCACACCCATCCATTTCATATCCAGCATACAACCAAAAGATCCCTGCGCCTAAAGCTTTGTCTGTTTTATAAAAGTCCCTGTCAGAATGAAATACAAGAACCTTGTCCCGCACATGCCCGGTGTGACGATATGCACGAGGCGCATTGAACATGTACGCATACTGGTAATGGTCAGTGTGTTCCAGTTCCTCCAGGCGTGGAAATTGATCTTCTTGCCATATCGAGTAATAAATGTCTTGCCCAGTGCCTGCAATGCTGTGACATTCAGGGTGTCCTGCCGATGCCCAGCTCAAGGGGGCTCTGTATTGTTGCCTGTTCGGCAAGGAGGTATGTATTCGTGGCACAGGTGTTTCAGAAAGATGTAAACATCTTAGCTGTGGATGCGCCAACTTAAATCCCAAAGAGGTTTGATTCTTCTGCTCGATCGGACAGTCACGTCTGGTCCTCGAGATGACACTGGCAACAATACTTTGCTGTTGATGTCTGCGGAGAAACAGCTTCATGTCCCCAATTTTGCCATCTCGTCCAAGTGTGCGTAGCACAGATACCATAGTATCGAGCACTTATTAAGGCTGGCTCGCTAGATATAAGCCAATGTTGATTTACGCTGTTGGTGTCTAACTCTAATGAAAAATAGCTTCCCAGCCGTGTGCCGTGACGCTGGGAGCTGGTTGAGCTGTGAAGCCTGTCTGTGCTGAGTTGTAAATTTATTTAGGGTTTGCAGGCTAGCGAGCTACTGGATTTTGAAGGCATCTAGATTGTCACTCCAGCAGCGTCCAAGCATCGCTTCGAAATCAACGAGATTTCAGAATGTCTGTATCAGACAACCAGAAGTCTCCGCGAACAAAACGCTGGTGACTTTTTCTTCAGCAGTTGTAATTTCGAAACATGGCTTGCGTACGTTTCATACGCTGCAGTCACGAACGGCTCTCCAGCATGTACTTTCTGTACGACGGAGTAGCTCGCGACCGGCTTTTCAACTCTTACCTGCTGTAGGACGTTCTGGTTCAGGACGAGTCGCTGCCGCGGCTGTGAGGCATCGGCTACAAGAGTTCTCGGACGCGTTTACGAACCAGAAGCAGTGGAAAATCGTGCTCGGTCAGGCTCTGGAGCTGGAAACGTTGTCTGCTAAATTTGATTGCATGCAAAAAGATTTGGTAAGCACCCAAGACTCCGTCGCATTATCGGACGAGAAAACAGACACGGAGACAGAGGCACTGGGTGAGGAGATCGACAGCGACACCAAATTACGAACAAGTTCTGATTCAAGACGAGTCACTGTCACTGGTACAGCCGCAGTGAGGGATCGGCTAGAAGAGTTCTCGGATGCGTTTACGAATAAAAAGCAGTGGAACATCGTGATCGGTCAGGCTCTCGAGCTAGCAATCCTATCTGCAAATTGATAGCATGCAAAAGGCCAAATGATGGAAGACTCTGTCGGCCATTCAGCAGCTGCTGGACAACAAGGTAGACACAAACACTGAGGCACTGGAAGATCAACCGCGACATCAAAATACAGGGCAATGACACAAACAGCGACATACGTATGTGTATACAACAGTCGCAGCACCTCGTTTTTCATTTTGCTGCTGTTCGGTATCCCGCAATATGGCAAACTATGTTTCCCAGGTGTCTACCATACCTTGTTGTGGTTTGCTGCTCTTATTTGGTTGCACCTGTCCCCTCAAGAGAGAGTCCTGCCAAGTCTTTCACAATGACAATACATACGTGTTTGGGTATAATGCTGCCTGTGAACGCACAGACTCAAACCCAATCGTATGTGGACAGCAGTGAAACTGTTGCAGGGTGTTCATCAGCTCCTGAACAGCGCATCCTTGCTGCTGAGCTGCTCAGGAGCTGATGCTCCCAAACAGGCTCCATGATTTGGCCACTACTGGACCTACTCTTGCAGAGCTAGCGCTTTTCAAGCCTTTGTTGATGCATGTTCTGAAGACGTATTGAAACATGCGCCCTGGAGTGTTTACCTAAAGACATATCACAGGAGCCCACGGGCAACAGTTGCAAAGATTGCCAGCATTCCCAAGGACTGTTGATGTATCTGTCGCGCAATGATGCTGACCCTATTCTCATCACCAGGACTCTTCTTTATCTGACTGGCAATACATGTTAAGGCAGCTATTGGGCTGTCCCTGAAAGAGCACAATCTGATGCGATGGCACAAGTTTTTAAAAGGCAGCAGCTTGACCTCAAAGACCAGATTGAAAGCGTGCTTGCAGTGAGATTCTGCTCAAGGTGCCTGAGTTTCAGGGCTTGGTGACTAATCCGCTGTACATGTATAAGTAACTGCACCATGGCACAAGGCCATACTGCACAGGGCCATGCTGCACATGAAGGTCTGGCAGAAGAATACTGGCTGCATTGATTTTCTTTGATGTGCCTTGTTCCGTTGGCAGCATATGCAGCAGCTGCGGCCCTTTTGTAAGCATTACTCACACTGACATAATGCAGAAGATACCCCTATGAATCTGCTGTCAGCCGGATTGCAATATATATTTGTGTAACTGACTACTGACCAAATCCAGATTCCTTAGGTTTCCTGCGATTTGTCATGGTTTCAAAAGCAAACATGTAGGGTAAAGGTGTGTGTAATGCTTACATAACAGGTCCTATTAGTCAAGCAATGTTTTAAGGGTTCCATTTCAACCCTATTCTGTCAAGCTAATTAGTGCTAATTTCACTGCCTAAATCAACTGTAGCACCCTAAGTCACAGTCTAATTCACACTTCTAGTACTTAAGCTGTACCTAATTCAACCGCGGCGGCAGTGTCTACTTCTGGGGCTCAGGGATCCTGCTAAGCAGTGCAAGCTATTTGACACCTTGGTGTTACCAATATTAAGCTATGCTTGTGAAGTCTGGGGGGTCAGCCCAAGTGTTGGTGAAGCAGCAGAAGTATTGCACAGGGGATTTCTCAAACACTTGCTGGGTGTCAGGATATCTACAACAAACGAAATTGTACTTGCAGAATTTGGACGGTTTCCGCTGCAGATCCACTTTTGGCAGCAGATTTTGCGATACCACCATAGAACAGTAGCATTGGATAACACTCGTCTTGTCAAGCTTGCAATGTTAAGTGGGTGTACCTTAAGCGACGATCAGGCTATTTTGCTAGGCTATTACAGCAACAACAGACAAAAGTTGGCATTTTCATCTAGGATGTTTTATTGAGCACTACACAGGACAGCAACAACTTTTGCGTTCTTTTGACATCGGTTTTATTATAGAAAAGGCAAAGCATTGGGTTGCATTCAAGTTTGTTCAAGATAACAATCATAGCAGTCTTTTGTTGTATAGAACTTTGCAGCCTGAGTACAAATATGCTGACTATCTTGCTGTTGTGAAGTGCTACTCGAACAGGAGGTTGTTGAGCAGGTTCAGGAGTGGTTGCCATGGTCTGCGTGTTGATACAGGGCGGTGGGAAAACAATGTTCACCTTGACAGAAAAGACAGGTTGTGCTTAGTGTGCAAGTCATCACAGCATGTTGAAGATGAACACCACTTCATTTTTGATTGCCCTCTTTACAGTCATATTAGAGCCAAACATGCAAGTCTTTTTCAGCAAACTACTTTTGTGTCAGACTTTTTTGCTAGGTGCGAACCAAATGCATGTGGTGGTTTCATTAGGAGCTGTTTTTCCCATAGGAGCCGTAATTTGACTAATTGAATTTGCATGAACAGAACTCTGTCTGTTGGCCCCCAGTTGGCATGAAACATAAAAACGAAACGAAACGAAACGAAACGGTGTCACCTAGTGGTATCACAGAAAACCCTACGATAACCTACAGAAGATTAGTAAATGCGAGTGCCCTGATAGTGCAGTAGGGTCGGCAATTGGAGGGATCTATGGAGTGCTTGAAAGCAGGGTAGAGAGAGAAGCTATGGTGGCGTATGTAAGGCATCAGGTTCGCCGTCTCCTCCTCCTCTAGGAAAAAGCGCACGTGCGTATGGACCACCGTTGTTAAACAGTCGCATCCCTCGTTTTGCTCCTATGTACGTCATGGTTACAGATGTAATCTACGGTGATGTAGATGATCAACACACACCCAACCCAATGTGTTGGGCAGTTATCTCAAGACTTATTTGGCACAAAGACAATCTGTGTTGGCCAGTCCGCTTTTAGCTTGGCTTCTTAACTTTGTAGAGCTAGATTCGTGTAGAGCATGCGGCGTCGCGGCACTAGCGCCCTCGAGGAGCTCCTTCATTACAGCATCACTACTGCAATTTCTTTGGTGCTCTGTTGTCGAACGCCTTAAGGCCTCAAGCTTGAACATTTAGTGCCTAGTGTGCGTCGATTAATCGCTTTTTCCCCATTTTTGCCTGTTGATGAGTCCTAAAGACAGGAAATGTAAAATTGAGGTAGTGACTTGTTCTTGCGACATGTTTCAAATGCATCATCTGCAGAGCAATGAACCGTTATGCTCAGCTGTCACACATTCTGTGAAGTAAGCATTTGGAGTTTTACAGCTATCCTGTAGGTTAGGCACATAGCTGGACCTGCAAAGACCACTCGTACTGTAGCTGGCTGTCGGTCGTAACCACAAAACCAGACTTAATGACCTTCCAATGTAAATCAAATCGCCTATGAGGATTGTTTCAATGTCCGTACCATGCTGCTACTGCATCTGGCATTGGCAAAGGAGATGCAAAATCAGCAACACTGTCCAACACATGGTACGCCCTGCCCACCCTTTCAGCAAGTGACAAATCGTCCAGAAGTTCAGGGGATAACTGAGCCAGTGTTGCTGCCTCTGGCCTGCACAAGCGCATCTTCTTCAGTGGAGCTGCATCATCCTGTGGGATGGACTCAAGAGTATTTTGGCGCTGAGCTGCATCTGGTCTGGCCAGCCACTCTGCCTGCTTATAGTATGCTTGCTGTGGCATCAGATTGGTCCAGCAAATCAAGGAGGTGCCAGTGAGTTGCAGCACATGGTGCGTAGCCCCATCAGTGAGATCAAGTAACAGCGGATAGCTGTTCAGTGCACAAGCAGCCAAAAGTGCAACAACAGATTGCCCTTTGCGCCTGCCGGTAAATGTTGTTTGCTCAT